>SCPO01000369.1_pt1 | contig 45848 bp, 67 predicted proteins | sample 6106821 | NCBI WGS metagenome assembly SCPO01 (sample SAMN10720448, study PRJNA508395) | human gut metagenome | isolation source: Participant 2 stool, 0 month | host: Homo sapiens | collected 2017 | reverse complement strand
CGAATTGACAAGATCAATTCCGTATTAAATAGCTATGGCATTGCTTCGATCGAAGAAGCAGAGAAGATCACGAAGGATGCCGGACTGGATGTATACGATCAGGTAAAGAAGATCCAGCCAATCTGTTTTGAAAATGCGTGCTGGGCTTACACGGTAGGCGCGGCAATCGCAATCAAGAAAGGCTGCCGCAGAGCTGCCGATGCGGCGGCAGCGATCGGCGAGGGACTGCAGGCATTCTGTATTCCGGGTTCCGTAGCAGATCAGCGTAAAGTAGGTCTGGGACATGGAAACTTAGGCAAGATGCTTCTGGAAGAAGAGACCGATTGCTTCTGCTTCCTGGCAGGTCATGAGTCCTTTGCAGCCGCAGAGGGTGCGATCGGTATCGCAGAGAAAGCAAACAAAGTTCGTAAAAAACCGCTTCGCGTTATCTTAAACGGTCTTGGCAAGGATGCGGCTCAGATCATTTCCCGTATCAACGGCTTTACATATGTAGAGACAGAGATGGATTATTACACAGGCGAAGTGAAAGAACTGTGGAGAAAATCTTACTCCAAGGGACTTCGTGCGAAAGTAAACTGCTATGGTGCGAATGACGTTACCGAGGGTGTAGCGATCATGTGGAAAGAGGGCGTTGACGTTTCCATCACAGGTAACTCCACAAACCCGACTCGTTTCCAGCATCCGGTAGCAGGAACATATAAGAAGGAATGCGTAGAGAAAGGCAAGAAATACTTCTCCGTTGCATCCGGCGGTGGTACAGGACGTACACTTCATCCGGACAACATGGCAGCAGGTCCGGCTTCTTATGGTATGACCGATACCATGTGACGTATGCACTCCGATGCACAGTTCGCAGGATCTTCCTCCGTACCGGCTCACGTAGAGATGATGGGTCTGATCGGTATGGGTAATAACCCGATGGTCGGAGCTACTGTGGCGGTTGCGGTAGGGATTGAGGAAGCAGCGAAGGCTGGGAAATTCTAAATATACTTTGTAAATTGAAAATGTGTCAAGCCCAGAAAGTACCGTAATTACAGCGATTGCGGTACTTTTTGTGCCTGGAAATGAAATTAGGTGTGAGTGGTAAAAAATGGGGGTCCAGAGCGTTCCGTTGGGGGATGTATTCCAGTTAGAACCGCCGCAGTTCACACAGCCGCCGGTGTTGTGTCGCCGATTCCAGCTGCTGCCGTATCTGTCTCCGGAGTCATCTCAGCGTCCCCCTCGGGCACTGCCGCTGCTGCGTCGTAGTTGTATGTTTCCATAAAAGATACCTCTCTTCATATTGGATATATTGCAGTATATGAAGAGAGAAAATTGAGAGGTGCCTGTATCAGGATTCTTTTTGTTCTTGTATCAGTAAAATAGAGATGATAAAATAGAGATTAGATAAAAGAAAAGTTGTAATTATAATTCGATATGGTTATAACATGGGAACGGAAAATAGAAAAATCAATGGAAACGGGGGGATGTCATAGTGAAAGAACGGCTGAAACTTCCGATTGGGGTAGAAAGTTTTGAAGAGATTCGAACAGATGGCTTCTATTACGTGGATAAGACAAAGTTAATTGAAGAACTTTTAAACCAGTGGGGAAAAGTAAATTTATTTACACGCCCACGGCGTTTTGGAAAATCATTAAATATGAGTATGCTTCGCAGCTTCTTTGAAGTCGGGGCGAAGCCGGAATGGTTTAAGGGCTTATATATTTCTGAAAATACAGCTTTATGTGAAGCTTACATGGGAAAATTTCCAGTTGTTTCCATTAGCTTAAAAGGAGTCAATGGGGCAACGTATGAGGAAGCAAAGGGATATTTAATTAAAGTAATTAACCGCGAAGCCAGACGGCTGCAATTTTTGATGGACAGTCCAAAACTGACCCGGTTTGATCGGGAACTGTTTGACGAGCTTTTGCGGAAAAATATGGACGACGAGACGCTGACCAGCAGCTTACAGGAGCTGTCTGAACTTTTAGAAAAACATTTTGGAGAAAAAGTAATCGTTCTGATCGATGAATACGATGTTCCGCTTGCCAAGGCAAATGAGAATGGATTTTACGATGAGATGGCACTTTTGATACGGAATTTATTTGAAAATGTCCTGAAAACGAATGACAGCCTTAAATTTGCGGTGCTGACAGGATGCCTGAGAGTGGCAAAAGAAAGTATTTTTACGGGGTTGAACAATTTTAAAGTATATCCGTTTACCAGTGCCGCGTTTGATGAATACTTTGGTTTTACAGATGCAGAAGTAAGGGCATTGCTTCAGGCTTATGATCTGGATGAAACATATGAGACGGTGAAAGCGTGGTATGATGGATATCGTTTTGGAAAAGCGGATGTCTATTGCCCGTGGGATGTAATCAATTATTGCAGCGATCATATTAGTGATTCAGAGCTGCCGCCACAGAATTATTGGATTAATACCAGCGGAAATGAGACGATTTACCATTTTATTGATGAAATGGGAGAAAAGCAGAAATTGACGAAACCGAACTGGAAGCGCTGGTAAATGGGGAGTCAGTCAAAAAGAAATTAACGAGGAACTGACCTATAAAGAGCTGTATGCATCTACCGAAAATATCTGGAGTGCGCTGCTGATGACGGGATATCTGACCAAACGCGGGGAAGCCGATGGAAAACGCTACCATCTGGTTGTTCCGAATCAGGAGATACGAAATATCATAACGGAGCATATCCTGATGCGTTTCCGGGAAAATGTGGTCAGGGATGGAGCGATGGCGGAGAAATTCTGTCGGGCGCTGGCAGATGGGAGTTGAGCAAATATTAAATTATGGGATTGCCTGCAACCGGAAGAAGTGTAAGGTAATGATGAAAAGAAGTAAATAGGAAAAAAGCACAGGGGCTGCTGTGATATGGAATAAGTGTTTGGATTGATTGGAACACAAAATTTCTTGTCACAGCAGCCCTTTTGTTGATACTTATATTACAATTTTTCTGTTTTTCTTTCGATTCATCAAAGTAACGCATCAAACGATACAAAATCTCCGTTCATCATCGGAACAATATTTTAACGACAAAAGTTCCGTGTCATCCATTCCGAGAAGATAGTCCGAGGTAGTATGAAGCACCTTGCAGAGCTCTGGAAGAATTTTGCTGGATGGGATGGAAAGGACATCTCCCATGCGTTTACACTAGAGCGGGTAATCGAGAGTCGTTTAGCCAGTTCACTTTGAGTCATGTCATTTTTTTCGCGAAGTTCGCGAATTCGATCAGCAGTTTGTACGATCATGGAAATCCTCCTTTTATAATAATGATAGCGTTCCAAAAGGTAAATGAAATTATCATGAAAAGATAATGGGAAGTGACTGGATAAAAATATGTTAAATATAATTGTCTATAAAGGATAATGAAAATTGACAAAGGAACAAAAAATGATATAATTATTTTAAGAAAAATTGGACCACATGCAAAAACAAGATGTGCATTTAAAATATAGGTACGGAAAAAGTTACAATTAAAAAAATGGAAGAGATGGAGCAAGGCGTGATTGCTCAGGATTATACAAAACGATTAAAAAGGAATGTGAAAATGGGAGAATGGAATGACAATATTTTGTTTTTAGGCGGTTTCATATTGGCGGGGGCAGCAGCAATCGGCGGTGTTATCACTTATTTGATATCGAAGATTCGCTGGGCATCTTTAAATTATCAGCTGGATATGGAGTATGGAAAGAGAAATCTTTCGAAGCATGCGAAAAACGATAGAAAAAACTAAAAGAAGTACGATGTTTCAGCACGATCAAAGTTATAGAAACAGGGGATAAGAGTATGCCAGAAATGATAGCTTCCACGTATGAAATAATAGAAGATTGGTTCCGGTGGCGGCGGAAATGTCTTTAGCGTATCATGTACGTCTGGGGAAAAAGGTTGTCCTAAAGGCGGATAAGCGGAAGATCACGACGAAACCGGAGCTTTTACGCCGGGAAGTAGATATATTAAAGGAGTTAAATCATCCGTATATTCCGAGAGTGTACGACTTTTTTGCAGAAGGCGATACGGTTTATACGGTTATGGATTATATCGAGGGAAAGCCTCGATCGTCCGTTAAAAGGGAGAACGGTTTTCACAGTCACAGGTCATCACATGGGCGTGTGAGCTGCTGGAGGCATTGTCATACCTTCACAGTCCGACCCACGGGAACCGCCGCGCGGATTTGTACACAGCGATATCAAACCGGCGAACCTGATGCGGACCAGGGACGGACATATTTGCCTGATTGATTTTAACATTGCATTGGCTCTGGGCGAAGAAAATGTTATTGGCTGTAGCGCGGGATATGCGTCGCCGGAGCATTATGGACTTGATTATTCATCCAAAAGCGCGTTGGGGTTTGTGTCAGACAGTCATATAAGAGAAAATGAACCGAAGGATGAGATGGCAACGGTGCTTATGGCAGATGACGGGCAGATTCAACTTTAACCGTTGCAGAGCCAAATCGGACATAGACATTTCATAAAGAGGAAAGTGCTTCGAGCCAGTACAAAAGGTAGTTCCCGATGTCCGCTCCGATATCTATAGTGCAGGGGCAACTCTATACCATCTTTTAAGTGGAAAAAGACCTGCGAAAGATGCGCTGGCGGTGGAACCGCTTCTGGAAGAAAATATAAGTCTGCTGGTCTGCCGGATCATAGAAAAGCGATGAATCCCAATCCGGATCTCCGGTATCAGACGGCAGATGAGATGCTGGAAGATTTCAGGACACTTCGTAGCCGGGATCCACGTGTGAAGAAGCAGAAACGGCTGGATCGGACAATGGCAGCCGCTTTTGCAATTCTATTTGCAGCGGGTGTATCGATGTCTTTTGTGGGATTAAAGCGGATGAAAACAGCGGAGGAATGGTTGAAACTGACGGAGTATTCGAAAGCTGCATTTTCAGAGGGAGATGTGCAAAAAGCCGTTTCATATGCGTTGGAGGCGCTGCCGGATCGGAAAGGACTCCTAATGCCGCAATATGAGGCAGAGACAGAAAAGGCGCTGGCAGATGCGCTGGGTGTCTATGATTTGGCGGATGGCTTTAAGGCGGAACGGGTTATTACATTGCCTTCAGAGCCGCTTGCCCTGGCAGAGTCGCCAGATGGGAGAAATGGGGCGGCGGTTTATGCGTGGAAACTGGCAGTTTTGATATGGCGACAGGGGAGATACGGGCAGAACTTCCAGTCGAAGAATCTGCTTTGTCGGAGGTGCATTTTTTAGATGCAGATCGGCTCGTCTATGCGGGAGCAGAAGGAGTCAGTGTCTATGATATATCTGCTGGGAAAAATTTGTGGACCGGGGAGAAGGCGACGGCATTATCAGTATCCGGGGATGGGAAATGGATTGCGGCTGTCTATAAGACGGAACCGTATGCAGTTATTTATGATGCACAGACAGGAGCCGTGCGCGAACAGGTTGATTTTGCCGGGCGCAGCCAGCAGGTAACGGCCAATGACCGTTTTGTAAATCCCCATGACAACCTGTTCTGTTTGAACGAAGATGGAACTTTTCTGGAGTCAGCTTCCAGGATGGTTCCCTGGAAGTAATGAATCTGGAATATCCGGACGATACGCTGGTTTTATATGAGGCAGGAAGCGGATACAGCCACTTTGAAGGCGGATTTTACCAGAAATATTTTGCCTTTTCTGCATCTGGCAATCGGGTTCCCAATTTGCGGTCATTGATACGGAAGCAGAAATACAGACAGGCGGATTTGATTCCCAGAGTCCGTTTGGCGTGTATACGGATGAAGATGGAATCTGCGTACAGACGGAAAATCTTCTGGTTCAGATCGATCCGGAAACGGGAGAGCAGAAACCGCTTGTAACACTGACTGATCTGATTGATGGATTTACCAGAGACGGGGAGAGAACCCTGATAACAGCGGGAAATCAGGTACAGTTCTATGACCGAGCGCCAGCCTCGTGACTTCCTTTGAGAAAGAGACGGGCAATGAACTGCTTCAGATGGCAGGCGGAAAAGCGCTGATTGGCAACAGTGATTCGCCGTCCCTACGGGTCATTGGATATGAAGATCATAAAGAACAGGAGATATTTTCTTACGATCCGTTGGTCAAACATGATGAGGCGCGGGTCAGCGCGGATGGAAATACGATCCTGCTGTTTCAATACGATCGGTTCAATCTGTATGACAGGGCTGGAAATCAGCTCGCGGAAGTTGCGATTCCCGACGCGGATCAGGTATACGATCAACAGTACCGGAGAGAAGATGGAAAATCGTGGCTGGAAGTGATCTATAACGATGGAAAAATCCGGGAATACAGTGCCGCGGATGGCACCTGCATTTCGGAAAACAGGGGAAAAGCCAGACGTAACCTTGACGGAGACCTTTGAAACCAGCCGGTACCGGATTGAATCGCCGCTTCATGGCACACCGGTGGCGTATGATAAGAAATCGGGAAAACAGGTCAGGAGGCTGGCAGAAGATGCCTACCTTACCTATATAACAGAAACGGGTGATAATATCGTGGCACAGTATGTGACAGTGGGTGGAACACGTTATGGAGAACTGTTAAATCAACAGTGTGAGCCGGTTGCGGAGCTTCCGTGGCTGTGCGATGTAGTGGACGACACGCTGATATTTGATTATCCATCTGGTAATATGCGGGAAAGCCGCATTTACAATATCCATGAGCTGAAAGAAATAGCTCGTGAAGAGTGATGAAAATCACAAAGGGGAGTATGAAAGAGATTGCAGGAGGTGGTACAAGGGAGCGTGAGAGAAAGAGGTACGTTTGAAGCGGAACATGATGATTGCCGATGCAGAGCAGAAAATGTAAAGCAGAGGTCGTAATGAAAACGCGCAAAGGTACATAATTCGAATGAAAAGGAGGAGGAGTGTGTGAGAAAAGGAAAGAAAAAGCTGGCGCAGATGATGGCAGCCGTCCTGACGGCGACGACACTGCTTCAGACACCGGTCAGTGTATTCGCAGATCCGGTTGTGAAAGAGCAAGTGGAAAAAGAAGCTTCGGAAGGGGATTCAGAAACCACACAGGAGCCGGAGGACGAGAAAGAGGCAGAAAAAAACGAGACCTCAGAAGACGAGAAAAAAGAAGATTCCAAGGAGGATGCAGGCGAAGATCCGGATCAGAGTGAAGATGGAAAATCAGATGCCGATTCAGACGATTCGGAGGATGAATCGAAAGAGGATTCGAAGGACGGCAAAGAAGGGGATGATTCTGACAAGGAGGAGACCGGAAAAGACTCTGAACAGGATAAGAAAGAGGACTCTGATTCGGTAGATTCTAAAGAGGATCAGGATACTTCCGAAAAAGAAGATGCCAAGAAAGATGCAGAAGAAGCCGAAGAGCCAGAGGAAGAGCCGGAAAAGAAGCCGGGGATTCTGGATAAGATTTTAGATGCATTGTTCCCGAAGAAGGAGATTCCCGAAGAAGAGATTGAGGATGTGGAGGAGGCAACTCCGAGCGAACTGATTGCACCGCAGTCGCTGCTTGCACCGGCGGAAGTAGTGGATGCGTATGTGCTGCTGAATAATGACAGTTATACAACCAATCAGGACATCCCTGTCAGTGATATTCTGAAAAATATGAAAAGCCTGGAGGATGGTTCAGATGTTGAACTGCCGGAGGATTATGATACGATTCTCTGGACAAAAGGTGAATGGGTCAATAGCGGTAAGAATGACAAGGTTCTGGACAATCCGATGGAAGTTTTCATGGACGGGGTGATTACGATCCGGAATGCGGGTCATCGTACATCCTGTAATTTGGAGTTCTTGGTTGGTACGGGCAAACAGCTGGATGATGATGCGACACGCTATAAGGTACGTGTATATCTGAGAGGAAGAATTGAAGAGCAGCTGGATTTCTCAATTTACGATGATGCTGGACACGAACTATACGGAGACTGGAAAACAGATACCTCAGAAATGGATAGTGAAGATTTAACCGTCACTGCCAGAAAGTTTTATTGTGATGAGTATCAAAAAGGAGAAACATATAAGTTAAAACTGGATTCGTTTGTAAAACGCTGCATGAATCAGGACATGTCGGTGAAAGCATATCGTACAGCTGATTACGTGGATCATTTAGAAAACAATATACTGTCGGGGGCAACGGAGCTGACAGATGAATTGTTTAAAACCGGATATGAATCCGAATTTACAGAACCGGATGAATTTCAGGATGATAATCTGATTACGATTGCATATATGGATCCGGCGACAAACGTAGTTTTAGGCAGCCTGTCCTTTGAAGTGGATGTGTTGCCAGAGGAAGAGGGAGAAATTCTCGGTCAGTTTTATGCATATGAAAATGGAAGCATGAAACCGGTATCAGAGGAAGAGTATGGCAATCTGTATTCTGGCAGTACGTTTTATTGCTGGATGAGATACACTCAGAATGGATATTCTATAATAGAAAATGAATATTCGAATATGGATGTGGATGAGGTATTCTATGAACTGGAAAAGGGATATACGCCAGTTTCAAAGATATACTATCTGCTGGATATCGATGGAGATAAGGAAGTATCAAAAGTATATCTGGGATATCGCACGGATAATGATGAGTATATATGCCCGGAGACGATCGCGGAAGCGGAACAGAATGGGGCGAAAGATATCACGGATGAGGTTTTAAAACAGCCGGGAAAAGAAGCACCGTATGGATATCAGCTCCAGCCGGAAGACTATATGCAGTACTATGAGGGAATCATGGAAGATGACCTGGCAGAACTGGAAGTATGGGGAATGTTTGGTCTGACCGTCTTTTCGAAGACGGACATGCTATATGCAAGAGGTAGAAGTTGATGCGCTAGAAGATGATTACGATGGAGATCTGGAAGAAGATGACGGACCGATCGTCGGACGTGAGGATCCATATTTCCGATGCAGAGTGCAAATGAAGTGTCATATGCAAATTCATTTTATGTGAAAAATACTCCATCCTATACAATGGATACCTACTACGGCTATGGATACCAGACCGTCTTTTAATGGATGAACAGGTTGACTTGTCTACGCTGCATCCGGTTTCTGAATGCGTCAGATATGGAAGTCCACAGCGGAGAAGAACAGATAAGTGGAGTATCCGAAAAAATTTCTCGGATGGCCCGGTACAGTATGTGGTACACAATGATAAGAAGAAACGCAACTATCAGGTTTCGTTTGTGAAGAAAGAGAGCGGACCGAGCCTCTATGTATTTGGACCGGAGATGAAGTCTACCTGACCGATTATTTTAAATACCGTCATGATATTCTGATCGCGAATGTGGGTTCAGAAGCGCTGACGGGTCTTAAAGTAGAACTGGAAAATGCGAAGAATGTAGCGCTGGATAACTACTGACACTGGGCGGAAACGGTAATGATACGCTGGGTGCCCTTTATCAGTACGAGTGTCCGCTATACGGGCGACCATGTAGATATGCCAAACCTGGCAAAGGTACGTCTTGTCCCGGACGGCGAAGGCGAAATTTCCGGTACGCTGGTTATTTCCGCAGACGGACAGGAGCCGGTGGAGATCGAACTTCAGGGATATGCGGAGGATCCGCACTTTACCACGGACGAGCTGAGCTGATGCGGTTAAATATGTACCGTATTCCTATATGCTTGCGACCAGCAATATTCATCAGGAAACAACGGAAACATATAAAATTACAGATGGAGAGCTGCCGGAAGGTCTGAGCCTGAATGCAGCAACCGGAGAAATCTATGGTGTTCCGCTGGAAACAGGTGAATTTACGTTTACGGTAAAGGTTACCTACAGTAAGGCAGAATTTTTACCGTCCCTCGAAGAATTTACATTGACGGTGCTGGATAACACCAATCAGAATGTTCACGATGCGTCGGATGCAGGATACGAGGTAAAAGAATATCTTGGTACTGAAATGGCACAAGGAACTTGATTACTTAATCAGCGGACTGTCGGATGAATTATTTGTTTCCAATGGTCTGTATGACGAGTTCGTAGGACTCTGGTTAAACGGTGAAAAGTTAGTGGATGGTGTTGATTTCACGAAGGTAAGTGGAAGCACCCGCATGACAATCCGCAGCCAGACCTTCCAGAATAAAGGAAGAAGCGGTATTAATACAATCGCAGCCGAGTTCCGTACAGGCAGCGGCAGTACAAAGGTATTAAAGAGAACCGCACAGAACTTCCGGATCACTGGAAAGAATCAGGGTGACAACGGTAATAACAACAACGGTAACAATAACAGCAACAATAATAATGGCAACAGCCAGACAAACACCAATACTGGCAACAGAACTTCTTCCAGCCGTGACACTGGCAGCAGCGCAGGATCCTGGTCCCGGGAAAATGGCAAGTGGCGCTATAAGAACCGAATGGAACCTATGCGGCAAAATGAGTGGAAGCAGCTTTCCTACAATGGCGCGATGGAATGGTACTATTTCGAGCAGATGGAACCATGATGACCGGCATTCAGGGTACTGAACGGAAAACCTATTACCTGAATCGAATCAGACGGCACAGGGTAAGATGTGTACCGGTTGGAAACTGATTGATGGTATCTGGTATTTCTTCAATGACAGTTCAGATATGGAACAGCGCGGCGTCATGACAACAGGGGGCTGGCAGTACCGGCATACAACGGCACAATGGAATGGTATTTCTTCAATGAACAGGGTCAGATGCAGACTGGCTGGGTAACAGATGGAGATAAGAAATATTATCTCTACCCGATCGCGGATGGAACGCGCGGCAGAATGTTGACTGGCTGGCAGACGATTGACGGAAAAGAGTACTATTTGAACGAAGTGTCAGATGGAACTAAGGGCGCGATGGCGACGAGTACACGGATCGGTGACCGATACGTGGATCAGAACGGTGTCCGGGTTCGGTAAGCTGGTACGAAAAATGAATTTTTAGTGAAGACAGGGCAGTGGATGATGTGGATCCGCTGCCTTGTTTTTGTGATAAATGAGCATAGTTTTATTTTGTCAAATTAAATAATCATAAAATGATTATAAAAATTGACAAAAGTAAGAAGGATGGTATAATAATTTATATACAAATGTGCAATAAAAGATGAGGGCTTGGACGATGAAAAAAGAATGGTTTTGGCGGATCTGGATAGTGAGTATTTAAAATCATATAGCCGGGTATTTTATGGAACATGCACCACAGTTGGAACAGAATTTATTTACAAAATCAGAGAAATTAAGAACGTATCTGAGCGTGGGGAAGCAGCAGATATTTTGGTTATTAGTGAAGATATGCTGGATGCAGTACCTTCAAACCTGGGCGAAAAACGACCAAAATTCTGCTTTCATCAACCATGGAGCCGAAAGAAGGATATGCAGTTGTAAAAAATATCAGAAAACACAAAATCTGTTGAATGATATATTGCTTAAATATGCGGAAAAGAGTGGTTCAGCGGAGGCGATCCGGGGAAAAGTAATACACGTATGATTGCGTTTTACAGTCCGGCGGGAGGCAGCGGAAAGACGGCATTGTCTCTGGGACTGGCATCCAGTATGGCGGCAGAAGGGAAAAAGGTGTTTTACTTAAACCTGGAAGCGATCGATTCGGTCAGTGAGATATTGCCTCATACATCGGGCAGTCTTTCAGACTTGATTTTAGCCGTGCGTTCAAAAGGTATGGATGCGGGATTGAAAGTGGCGGCTTATGTGGGTATGGAGCCGGAAGGGAGATTTTTCTATATATCAGGACTGTATAGTGCGGCAGAGTACAGGGAGCTAAAAGGTGAAGATATACAAAGACTCCTGAAATCAATCCGGGATTTGGCAGAATACGATGAAGTGATTATAGATTTATCGTCAGGCTTTTCGGAGATAGAAGAGGTGGCGTTGAAAGAAGCGGACGTGATTTATGTACCACAAGCAGAGGGAGAGGCAGCCGTTGCAAAAATGAGACGTTTTCTTCGTGAAACGGAATTTCAGGAAACATGGCGGGTTCTGGCAGAAAAGATGAAAATGATTGTAAACCGGACAGCAGCATCAGAGATTCGCTCGAGTTTTCAAATAGTGGAATTTTGGCACAGATTTCCTGTGTTTGTGTCGTGGCAGAGGCGCCATTGTTTTCAGATATGCGGCAGATTATACGGTCGGGAAATATGTTGAAGTCGATTATGGTGCCTCTCATGAGCCGGGAGACTGCGGAATAAAGTTTCTGAGAGAAGGGAATGATGCGATGATAGAGAATATGCAGGAATATGTGAGACATATCCGTGCGGCTGTATCGGATCGTCGGATTTGACGAGAGAAGTGGAAGATGACGAGATAAGGGAAGTAATCAGCCAGATCGTAGCAGAAGAATCGCGCCAGAACTATCTATCCTTAGGAGAACGGCAGACTGTGATTGAAACGGTGTTCAACTCGATGCGCGGTTTGATGTACTTCAGCCATTGGTGGATGATCCGTCGATTACAGAGATTATGATTAATGGTCCTCACCATGTTTTATTGAACAAAATGGACGCCTGTATCAGAAAAATGTTAGTTTTGGTTCAAATGACAATTTGCTAAACGTCATTTTAAACATTGTATCAAAGTAAACCGAACGGTCAATGAAGCAAATCCGATCGTAGATGCCCGCTTCTGGATGGTTCCCGAGTGAATGTTGTACTTCCACCGATCGCATTGGACGGACCGACGGTGACGATCCGAAAATTCCCAGAGGATCCGATGACGGTCAAAAAGCTGATTGAATACGGTTCTATCACTCCGGAGGTGGCGGAACTTTTGGAACGAATGGTAAAAGCGAAATTTAATATATTTAGCGGTGGTACAGGCTCAGGAAAAAACAACATTCCTGAGATGCGTTGTCAATTTTATTCCAAGAGATGAGCGTATTACGATCGAGGGACTCGGCGGAATTACAGCTGAAGGGGATTGACAATCTTGTCCGGATGGAATTTTAGCACGAAATGCCAATATGGAAGGGAAAGGAGAGGTTACCATCCGGGATCTAATTCGCTCTTCCCTGCGTATGAGACCGGAGAGGATCGTTGTAGGTCCGGGGCGCAGAGGCACTTGACATGCTTCAGGCGATGAATACCGGTCATGATGGTTCTCTATTCGACGGGTTCTGAACTCAACCAAAGATATGCTGAGTCGACTGGAAACGATGGTTTTTCAGGAAATAATATTCCGCTCGAAGCGATTCGCCAGCAGATTGCATCTGCGATTAATATTATTATCCAGTTATCGCGTTTGCGTGATAAGAGTAGGCGGACGGTGGAAATCACGGAAGTGGTTGGATACGAAAATGGCGAGTTCCAGTTAAATACACTCTATAAATTTGTCGAACATGGCGAAGATAAAAATGGACGAATTATAGGAGGACTGGAACGTACAGATCCGATGGTAAATACGTTTAAATTTAAAATGGCTGGTATTTCGGATAAGGTGTAAAAATGGGGGGAAGAAATGTTTGGTAAGAAAAAGGAAAGACCTGTTCCCAGGGAAGATGGTCTGACAGATTATGATGTATATATAATGGGAAAGCAGGAACGCATCCTTACGATTATTTTTGCTGCGATTGTGCTGTTTGCAGTTGGATATGTTTTTATCATAATATTATTTTATCGATGCTGTTTGCTCTTTGTCATTTAAGTCTCCGGATATTCGGACGGAACAGATTATTCGAAAAAGAAAAAATCAGCTGACTTTGCAATTTAAAGATATGTATTCATTGTCCTCGGCATTGTCAGTTGGAAAGTCGGTTGAAACAGGTTTAAAAGATTCATTAACCGATCTACGGGTTATATATCCGGATCCACAGACAGATATATTGGTGGAATTGGAATATATCATCCGCGGTATCAGTATGAATAATACGGTAGAATCGATGCTTCAAAAATTTGCCGAGCGCGCACATCTGAAGATGTTGATAATTTTGTTGATATCTTTGTCACCTGTAAACGGACAGGCGGTGATTTGATTCAGGTGATGCGTTCGACCTCCAATACGATTGGGGAGAAAAATTGAGGTGAAGCAGGAAATAGATACGATGATCGCCGGAAAAATTTGAATTTAATGTGTTGATGGTTATGCCGGTTGTGATGATTGTATTTTTGACGTTGACATCGGGGATTATATGGCTCCGGTATTCAATCAGATAGCAGGTAATCTGGCAATGACGGTGGCAATTATCTTATTTATTATCGCTTATATTGTGGGTTCAAAGATTATGAAAATTCAGGTTTAATGAATGGAGGAGGAAATGCTGGGTATCATAGTTTCAGGCGCGGTGGCAGTGCTGTTAATTGGAAATTTTCTGCTCTGCTATCTGCGTTCAAAGGGAAATATGACGAGTATATGGAATATGTAGATAAAGAAGAGTATGGATTGAAGGATTTTATTCCACTAGGTCTTTGGAGAAGTGAACATGGATTTCCTGAGTCTAAAAGGCCTATGCAGGCTTCAGACGGTTCTGGCGCGTCATAAAAATACGGTGTATCAGAAATTCTGGAGATACGGGGACCGAAAGATGCGTCTTTTTACCATTTTATCCATGGTGGTTACCGGGAGGCGGCAGCGATTTTATCTGGTGCGATGCTTTCATTGATGGGAGTGATTTTTGCAGTACAAGGAGATTCTTCGAATGGAATACTGTTGAGTGTACTTGCAGTAGTGGCGGGAATAGGAGTCCCGTTCCTGGTTGACAGCAGCCTGGATGGGGATATTCGGAAGCGGAGAAATGCACTTCAGATGGAATTTCCGGAATTTGTGAACAAATTGACACTGCTGGTAAATGCCGGAATGACGATCTCAAAAGGCGTGGAAAAGATTATTAACGAGAATAAAAAAGAACATATTCTTTATAATGAAATGCGTTTTGCCTTGATGGAGATCAAGGCGGGAAAACCAGAAGGTGTAGCATATGAAGAATTTGCGAGACGCTGCCATGTCAAGGAGATCACAAAATTTGTTTCGGTCATTGTGATGAATCTGCGCCGCGGCGGCAGTGAGGTGGTACCGGTTTTACAGGCGCAGGGAAATGAGTGCTGGGAGATGCGAAAAAATGCTGCCCGTCAGATGGGAGAGGAAGCCAGCACGAAAATATTGATTCCATTAATGATTATGTTTTTAGGAATCGTTTTGATTGTATCGACGCCGGCGGTTATGAGTATGACGTCGGAATGTAAATGGTAGATTGGCTGAACAGCCTTTTATAACAATAAGACAAAGGAGGAAATGGTATGGAACTGCTGAAGCGTTTCTGGACAGAAGAAGATGGTATGGGAACTGTGGAGATTGTTATGATCATTGCGGCTCTGATGTGTATTGCACTGTTGTTTAGAAAACAGGTATTTGATTTTGCAAAAGGTATCATGGAGAAAGTGTTCCAAAACAGATACAGTGAAGGGATGTTGGAGTCGGAGGCTGATATACAAAAAGTTTTTTGTGAGGATCATTCGTTTACGTTTGATTTTTAAAGTGGAAGACTACAATCACATTGAACGGGCAGAGATAGGTAATACCGAGTTCTATTCTCTGCCCGATACCAAGACAGGAGACGGTGGAATGAAGAGGAAAGGATTCTCCTTATGTACGTTTCAAAAAAATCAGGACGGATATTTGACGATTGAAGCAACGATGGTCTTTTCGGTCCTGTTTTTTTCTTTGATATTTATTCTTTATGGGAATAGTGCTGTATCAGGAGGTAAATACACAGAGTCTGGCGGCACGGGCGTCTGAGAGAGGTTCAGTTATATATAGTTCCCGTGTATCAGATATGACAACGGGAATAAAAAAGTTGGATGATTTTAAAATTCATGATCCATACCGCAATGTACCGTTTATGGATAGCGGGGCAAAGAAAGATTATACGTCGGTTGTGAACCAATATGTGTCTGCGGGGCTGGGAAAATATAATGTTATTACTGGAACTGTGAAAAATAGCGGAAATTATACAAAAGTAGAAGATAACCTGATTTCTAAGAAAATCAAGGTCAATATAGAGAGCAGTTATAAGATGCCGGTTGATTCGGTTGCAGAAATGTTTGGGAAAAAGGTCCATTTGATGTAAATACAACGATGGTATCGGCCGTAGTTGATTCACCTGATTTTGTCCGTAATGTTGACTTGACGATGGATGTGGTTAAACAGACGAAGCTATATGGAAATATGGAAAATGGGTACAATAAAATCAGGGATGCGTTGGATAAAGTAAAAGAACTATTAAAGTAGAAGAAGCCGTAAATAATGGGGGAGAGAATGAACTTTTTTCGAAAGAGAACAACGAAAGGTGCGATATCTATATTTCTGGTTATGATATTGGTGCCAACTTTGCTTTTGTCAGCAGTGCTGATTGATGGAAGCAGAATGGCGAGTGCCAGAGCGATGACGCAGGAAGCAGGGGATTTGGCAGCAGCCAGTGCACTGGCTTCTTATAATGAAGATTTGAAAGATGAGTATGGTCTATTTGCGATAAAAGACCCAGGTAAGATAGAAGAAATTTATAAGGAAAGCCTGAAAGCTACCTTATATGCATCCGGACTTTCGGATGATGAAGAATACTCAGAAAAATATGGGGATTTTAAAATCGCAGATTGGAGCTGGAAATCCATATAAGGGGAAAAAATTTTTGAATTTATATGATTTTTCGGTTGATTCCTGTGATGTTGAGGCGATCCATAGCCTGGCAAATCAGGAAGTCTTGGAGAATCAGATGATCGAGGATGCAAAATTCCGTGGAGTTTATATTATGGCAGACAGGCTTGGTTTGATAAGCCAGTTGGGTAAGGCACAGGAGGAACAGAAGGCAAAGAAGAAGCTGCGGACGCCATGGAAAAAAAGATGGAAGTGGATGATAAGAATAAAAAAACAGATCAGATCTTAAAAGAACTGCGGGATACCATTGAAACATTAAACAACGCTATCAAGAAGGTGGATGAGTGCCAGGAACGCTATAAGAGTGAGTTACAGGCGGAAATGGAGCGCATCAAAAGTGAATATGAGGCGGATGATGAAGGAGATCAGGAGAGCGGAAGCAAAAAGAAGAAACAGTCTGCAGATGTTTCCTGTAAGGCGAGCCGCACTGCGCTGAAGGATGCGTTGAAAGATGTCAGAAAGACAGCTTCAGATGTTTATAAAAAGGCAGAATCAGCAAAAAAGGAAGTTCAGAATTCGATTACAAAGTTGCAGCAATATAAGGATGGATATAATGGAACATCGAATGAAGATATAAAGGAATTGCAGGAGGAAGCAGAGTCTGGCATTAAGGAATATGAAACAACTTATCTTCCTGCGATTGAGAAAATATTAGACGATGAGACGTTAAAAAGTTAAAAGAGGACAGTGGTCTGGAGGGGCGTATTGATAAAAAAATGACCCAGATAGACGCAGCGATCCGGAAATATGGAGAAGAAAATCCGAGGCAGGATTCCGATGAAGATGATTCTTCATCGGAGGATGACTCAGAAGACGATGAGGAAGAGGAAGTAGAATATTATTTTTATTACTTGAATTCTGGTGGCATGACAACATCGGTTTCTGAGGCGTTAAGTGGTTCCTCTAAAACACGTTCCTATGATCCGGCAATTAAAAGTGAAACGGAATATTTTAGCGAAAAAAAATGGAATAGCAAAAAAAATTGGGAAAATATTAACCCAACAATGGAAATGGCAAATGCAGATCAACAAAAGAAGAGCAATGCCACAATTACCGAAGATTTTGCCAAAAATCAGTCAGCGCAGTCACAGGAAAATGTGTCAGATGAAAATCCGAAGGCAAGGGGAAGCGTGGAGAACGCCGTGTATCAGGCATTGCCGTCTAAGAATAAGTCGTTGACGGATCAGGAAAAGGAGAAAACAACTTCTTTTTATAATCAAGATGGAAATCTTGACGGGGCAAAAAATCTTCTTAAAAATCGTGACCAGAGTATGCTTTTAAAGGTTGGGGAGGCAGGTCGGGATGAAATCCTGGATCTTTCATATATGTTCGGGACTTTCCGGACACGCCTGACAGGCGTTGAAAAATTTTCTAAAAAGGGAATGTCAGATGCGGATAAGAACAGCTTTTATATGCCAGAGTGGAGATATGCACATGAAGATGGAGAGCAGGATATGCGGTTTGATGCGAAAAAGAACCGCGATTCAGTTTTGCGAAGTGAAGTGGAATATCTCGTATATGGCATGCAGAGCGACCAGAAAAATGAAGATGCGGTATATGCGACCATTTATGCAGAACGCCTTGTGAATAATATGCTGGCAGTTTACCGAAATAAAGAGATTAAAGCTGCCTGTATAGAAGCAGGGGCAGCCGCAAGTCTTTTAACAGCTGGTCTTGTGCCTCCAACGGTGTTTAAATGGATGTTTATTTCCGCCTGGGCAGTGGCAGAAACGTATGTAGATATGAATTACCTGATTAACGGAGGCTATAAAATTCCGTTGTTTAAGACAAAGGATAATCTGATTTTGACACTGGTTCCATCGGAATGGACAGAGGGGAAAGATTTAAAGTCACATTACCAGGAAAAAGGAATTTTTGTTTCGTATGAGGATTATCTCCTTATTCTGCTGCTTATACAGGGAAAAGAAAAGCAGATCTTGAGAACGGCAGATTTGATAGAGATGAACATGAAAAAAACGGATGGAAATTTCACGATGGCAAATGCGTATACATACCTGCGGGCGGAAAGTGCGATGTCGGTCCGTTATATGTTTGGAAGTGTGACACCGTTTCAGGCGGAATACGAAAAGAATGGTGTAATGGGACGGATGAAGTTTAAGAGCACGATATATCAGGGATATTAATAGGAGGAGTGACATGAAAAAATGCAGGAAGCAGAGAGGCGCTCTGACGATAGAGGCATCGATCTCCTATTCGATTTTTATGATGATTGTTGTTACGTTCCTCTATATCATGCGGATTGTCTATGCCTATGGATTGATACAGCATGCCGTTGCTCAGACTGCCAAGGAATTGTCCATGTATTCCTATTTATATCAAGTAACGGGCATGAACGATGCTTATCAGGATATAAAAAATTCGACTTCCGGTAGAAAGGATCAGTTTAATACGGATGCAGGTGAAATAGTAAAACTGTATGAAAATCTGCAAAGCGGAAATTATGGGGAATTGGAGTACAATGGAACGCTTAATCCGAAAGATATATTGAAAATATAGGCAGTGCGATGCTCAGTGAAGCGTCGGATGAAGCAAACACGCAGCTTCTCACATTGGTGGCGAGACCAATGATGGCTGGTTACATAGGAGCGGATTCATCGGAACAATCGGCGGATTCACGTTTGCAGGCGCTTCGTGTGGTGGGCGGATTGAATGGAATTGATTTGAATAGTTCCAGTTTATTTGAAGATGGTGTGACGATTGATTTAGTGGCATGCTATACGATCGATCCGATTCTTCCACTTGATATTGTGCCAGAACTTAATTTTTCAAACCGCGCATATGTGCGTGGAATGAGTGGGAAAACAGCTTTCCAGAGAAAAGAATCTGAAAATAAAAAGAACAGAGTGTCTGGGATATGGAAAGTGATGTGAAACGTGGCACAGAAATTCAAAAGCAGCAAAATGTAAGAAATCTGCCGGATAAATTCTTTGTATTTTCTGCATTTGATTCAGTAAGCGGAAAGGCAACGGCGGAGCAGTCCATTGATTTACGTGAAAAAACGTATCAGTCAGTCAGCGGAATTAAAGGTGCGATTAACAGGAAGTGCAGCAAAATAGAGAATTATAAAACGACCACTTATGATGGGGTAACAGTGGATGCTGGAGCAATTAAAAGCAGAGAACTGATCATTTATATTCCGTCTTCAACAAAGGACAGGAAAATTGATCGTAGTATGTATGATGAGGCGGTGAAAGAGGTCCAGAAGAATCATCCAGATATTAAGATTATCACGAAGGAGCTCGACTGACGATGCATGGAATTATATGTTTGATTTTGGGTGTGCTGGCTTTACTTGGAGGAATGCGTATTCTTATAGCCTGGAAATGGTTTAAGGGGAGCGGAAGAAGCTTTTCATACAATCTGGCTGGATAAAAGAACATATTGGATCAGTTTGGTGTATGCAGTAACTGTGATCCTTATATTTTGGCTGGGAAATCGGAGAACTGAAATCGGCAGTGCCTATGTGCGTTATTTTGATATGGTAATTACGTATTTTCTGTTGGCGGCGGTGGATATCCGGAAAAAGATAGTGCCAAATGAAATACTTCTTTGTTATCTGGCAGGGCAGATGTTGATGATGGCGGCATTTGATACGCCGGAAATTTGGATTCAGTCTTGGATAGGTGCTATTGTGCTAAGCGTATTGTTGGGCATTTTGGCATGGTTTTCAAAAGGCGGATTGGGGCTGGGGGATGTGAAGCTGCTGGGAGTTACAGCCCTGACGGCTGGGTGGATGTACACGATTCAAGTGGTTTGCCTGGCACTTGTGCCATCGTTTGTGTATAGCATATGGGCGTTGGCTGTTTGCCATAAGGGACGAAAAATGGAGATTCCTTTTGTGCCGTTTTTGCTTGTGGGAATGATGCTGCAACTTTGGTGGCAGTGCATGAGTTGATGCAGGAAACAGAAGTTGCAGAAGAATAAAAGTTTATTAAGCTGAGTTGCTGAAAATATTTGGTGATTCAAGGTGTGATAGGAGGAAGGGAGAAATGGATATGAATGAACAGGTACATACATCGTATGATACAGTGGGCAGTTCCAGTTATCTGACGATGGCATTGCCAGACGAGGTGAAGGTTGTACATTATCGTCTGGAAATGCTGACGTCGAATGAAATTACGCTGCCAGTTTCAAAACGGGTCGTGGATGGGGAAAATGTTTTATATTTTAATATTTCGTCGCTTTTTCGCTGGAACAGATTGGAGAAAGAAAACTGAAAAAAGATGAGTTAATAACGATTATGGAAGGACTGGTACGGGCAGCGAAAGATGCAGAAGATTATCAGCTTCCTATATCAGGGTTTGTGATGGAGCCAGCGTATATTTTTGTGGATTCAGCGACCTGTAAACCTTTTTTTGCATATCTGCCGATTGAAGGGACGGATGAGAATGGACATTCAGTAAAATCGTTTTTCCAGAATCTGATTATGCAGGGAAAGCTGGAATTGACGAATGATAATTTTATTCAGGTGTTACTGAACGCACTGAACCAGGAACCATTTACAGTGGCAGCATTGGAAAAATGTATAAAAGATATCCGTTCATCGCGTGGAACAGAGAAGCAAGAAAAGTTACAGGTTCCCGGAATTTATATGCGGGAAATACTCCACAAAGAAAACCGGAAAATATTTCGGCAAATCCTCCGGTTCAACCGGTAAATTGGAATGGGGCGCCACAACCGGCACATTCAGAGAGAAATTTTATCGGAGAGAACATAGGGGCGCAGGATACGGGAGAAATGGGTGTCAAGACAGAGCGCCCGGAAACGCCGGGAAAACCGCTGCCACCGCAGTCTAAAAAAGAAACTAGAGCAGCCAAAAAAAATGCAAAAGAAAGAAACCGGTTAAGAAAGAGAAAAAAGTTTCCAATCCGTCGGTGGACGAAAGTTTTGATGCGGAAAAGGCAAAGAAGAAATTTTTGCTTCCACAGGCGATTGTTATGGTTGCAGTGGCAGCGATGATTTCGTTCGGATTTTTCGTAGATGGAGAGACTGGTGCAGTTGCGGTAAATAATATACTGGCAGCAGTGATTCTGATTGTTTTATTTGAAGTCATTTTATACCGTGAGGTTTTGTCAACTCTAAAAAGAAAGGCGGATCTTCTTCCTCTGGGAAAAGGATAAAAGGCAGTAAAACAGGCAGGTCAGAATGGGAAAAGACCAGCAGTTCCAGGACAGAAGCCACAGGTACCAAATCAGAATCAGCCGTCGTTCAGCCGTCCGGCAGCGCCAGAGGCATCTGTGCAGGAACGTCCAGTGATATCCCAAAGCGCACAGCCGGTTTCATCGATTCCGATGGCAGCCCGCAACCAATTCCAATGCCAGCGGCACCGGTAGTACCAGAACGTATGATGGGAAGAACAGAGAATGTTTACGCGGCAGATTCGTCAGAAATGGATGAAACGCAGCTGGCGGGAGATGAAGGCTCTGATATGCCGGTTTATCTGGAATATTATGAAAATGGAGTGCTGACGAGAGTGCCCCTGGAACGCGCAAGTACGTTAATTGGAAGGCTTCGTAGCCAGGTGGATTTTGCTGTTACGAATCCCAGAGTTGGAAAAATACATGCCGAATTTATTGTGAGGGATGGAAAGGTTTTGTAAAAGATTTGAACTCTAAAACGGAACCTATATAAAGGAAATCCGCAAAGACTGGGAAGCAATGTGGAATATCCATTGAATGATAGAGACAGAGTTTCTATGGCTGACAGTGAATTTACACTTCGGTGTAGTTCCAGGTAAAAGTAGTATATTTCAGGAAAGGAGGGATGGAGAACATGAGGATAACCTATGGATGCTGTAGTGACCGGGGCGATGTCCGCACAGAAAACCAGGACCGTGTATTGGCATTAAGTGGAGAAGTAGAAGGAAAAGAAGCGGGGCTTTTCGTGCTGGCGGACGGTATGGGCGGTCTGGAGCATGGTTCGTCGGTCAGTACATATATTACGGATGAATTTTTGAAATGGTGGGAAGAGGATTTCCCACAGATGGCACATGCCGGGAAGTGCGAGAAAGAAGAAATCCGGGAGCTGCTGGAACAGGAAATATGGGATATAAACCAGGCGGTTCTGGCATTTCGAAAGCGGGAAAACTGCCGCTCAGGTTCTACCATTTCGATCCTTTTGTATACGGGGATGACTATTATATTGTCAATATGGGGGACAGCCGTGTTTATATCGTTCAGGATGGGCGGTTAAGGAGATTGACGGAAGATCAGTCGATGGCAGCCCAGTTGGTCCGAGAGGGAAAATTGACAGAAGCGCAGGCGAAGCATTCGAAACAGAACCATATATTGACAATGTGTATTGGAATGTTTGAAATTCCTAAAAACTTTTACACAGAAGGAAAAGTAAAGTCAAATGACAGTTTTTTACTTTGCAGTGATGGTCTTTACAATGTATTGAGTGAAGAAAAATATTCTGTACCTTAACACAGGGAGAATTAAAACCTCAGGAAAGGGCTGAATTATTAAGAAAAATGATTGAACCGGGTATGGCGAAAGATAATGTGTCAGATATTGTGGTAGAAATCATGAAATAGTGGAAAGTGGCAGTGAAGGTAAGAAAAGGAAAATGACGAGTGGAATTTTCTTAAAGACAGCGGCAGTTGTATTAGCATGCGTAGGCGGGGGAGTAGATTTAAAAACACATAAAATCCCGAACAGGCTGACGGTTCCAGGAATGCTTTTAGGTATAATTTTAAACTTTATTTTTGGAGGCGTAGGGAATGGAGTTAATAGTTTGGCAGGAATTGGAGTAGGATTCTTGGCGTTTGTGTTATTTGCTATCGGAGGATTAAAAGCGGGTGATGTAAAACTCTATATGGCAATTGGCGCATTCGGCGGCTGGCGTTTTTCACTGGAGACGATGATTGCTTCGATTCTTATCGGTGGTCTGACTGCTTTTTTGGTTATGCTGATGAGAAAAAGTGGCTGGAAGATGTTTAAAAATCTGTGGACGTATCTGATAAATATGATTTATATCCGAAAATTTTATATGTATCAGGCAGAGAATGAAAGCTCATATTTTAGTTTTGGATGCTGTATCGCATTAGGAGCTGGAGTGGCATTAGTTCGGTACATGTGGTAAGGAGAAGGAGGAAGCAAGATGAAAAAGAAAACGATTGCATTTGGAATGGCGTTAATGACGATGGTACTCGGAACGAATATCATGGCGTTTGCTGAAAGTTGGAAAAATGACGGCAAAGGGATATTGGTGGCAGAATGATGATGGTTCGTATCCGGTCAATTGTTGGCAATGGCTGGATGGCAATCAGGATGGAATTTCGGAATGCTATTATTTTAATGGAAATGGTTATATGCTGTCGAATACAGTTACACTGGATGGCTATCAGGTCAATGGAGACGGTGCATGGGTGGTGAATGGTGTGGTTCAGACGAAAGGAAGAGACTACTATACGTTAGAGGAAGCCAGTCAGATGGCATTGAATTACCACTATGCTTTATATCCAGATGCAGATGGAACATTTGTTATTTTTAACGAGGAAGCCAAAATAAAGAATGGCTGTTATGAATTTATAGTGCGTTGGCAGATGTCCGATCAAGAAGCGGCAGAGCGAATAAGAGGGGGGAGAGATGTAGCAGCCAATTTATATAGTGGTACCGTATATGTAAATATTCAGACAGGTGAAATGTGGGAAGAATGGTAGAAAGTTTCTTCTACGTGATATTTCTGCCCGAAGATTTTTTCGGGCAAAGATAAAAAGAATTGCATTTCTAACCCCACTATGATACGATAAGACACAGCAAAGCATCAATCATATCAAATCTAAAATCTACGCCTTCACGGCATAAAAGATTCTTTGCATCTAAATTTGAATTCAAATTTCAAAATTCTAATAATCTCTAAAACAATCAAAGAAGGATTGTTCGTACAAATTTCAATGTGATATAATGTAAATGTGAATACGGAGGATACAATATGTTAGGACGTATTGACCGCCAGATGCTGGCAGCAGGACCAGAGGCGCGTTATGATGCGAATGCCAAGATGCTGTTAGGCGAGAAAATTATTCTGGCGCATATACTGGTGGGCTGTGTGGAAGAATTTGCCAACATGGATCCACAGGTGATTTTAGGATACATAGAGGGGAGCCGGAGATATCATCGGTTCCGGTTGAACCGGGAATGACGAATTCGCCGCATATCCGTGGCATCAGCACGGAAGACAGGGTTCCATATGAGCAGGTTGTGTTCTATGATATCCGATTTTATGTGAAATCCGAAAGTGGATGAAAATGTCGGGATTGTGATTGGAATCGAGGCACAGAAATCGTTTTATCCGGGATATGATCTGGTTACGAGAGGGATTTATTATGCAGCGCGGATGATTTCGTCCCAGATGGGCGTGGAATTTACTGGGGAGAATTATAACCAGATTAAAAGGTATATATTCCATCTGGATTTGTATGCGGGTTCCGAGGAAAATCGAAAATACAATCACAGAGTTTGCGGTGAAGCAGAATAATATGGTTGGGACACATGGAGAGCTGGGAAGATATGATTTGTTCCGGTGCATATTTGTATGTTTGTCAGATAAAATGACAGGACAACGGGAGGAAGTTCGGCTGCACCGGCTGTTGGAAACATTATTTGCGGATGGGATATCATTATCAGAGAGAAGAAATATATTACAGACAGAATATCAGATTACAATGACAGAAGAACTGGAAGGGAGGCTGAATCAGATGTGTAATTTGGGTGAAGGATTGGCGGAAAGATGGATGGAACGAGGCTGGAAAGAAGGGATGGAGAAAGGAATGCGTCAAGGAATACAACAAGGAATGCAACAAGGAATGCAAGAGGGCGTACAGCAAACCAGAACGATTTTCCGTCTCTTCATGAATGGTGAGCCAGAATCAATGATTGCTGAAAAACAGGCAAAGTGAACAGGAAATCCACGATATTTTATACGGTTCCGAGGAAGCGTAACTTGTACCTTTCTTAAGAAAATGGTATCATAAAAACAGCATATGGAAGGAGCTGTTCTTATTTAGAAAAGTTCCGAAGAAAAGGGGAAACGATATAATGTATAAGGATGATACGATTCTGGTTGTCGGTCAGGCGAAACCGAGCAAGGAGGACGCGATTTACAGCCTGCACGGCGAGTTTTATGTGAGTTTTGTAGTAGAACGGGCGACGGGAAAGATTCTTGATCTGGAGTGCAATACGATTTTGTCGGTGACGCGCAATTTTGTTGTGTCGATGCTGCTTGGAAAGAGTTTGAAAACGGATTTGGACGAGATGCAGCAGAGTATCCGGGAAAGGTATTTTGCACTGACTCAGAAGCCGCTCATTGCCTGTCTGAAGGACGCACATAACCGTTATATGATGGTGACAGGGCAGAAGTGATGTGGGTATTGGCGGTGTGCTTGTATATACCATAAAGGCACGGTGCTGATAAAACGATGTTACTGTACACGGGTAGGCACTTTTGGAACCGAAAGTGCCGTAAGAAAACGTGGTGGCAGCAGGAATTTGCCGTATTTAAATGCGAAGCCACGGCAAATTCCGTTACTGGGCACGTATGCGTGTACAGTAACAAAACGATTGGCAGAGAATTAACAGAATAAAGATGGCAGTTCATCAGCAGAAGTTGATGGGCTGCCATTTTGGTATATCATAGAAACGTATTCTACAACATTATTCTTTTCCGTTCCAGCAATACGTACACAGCTTGCACGGTTCCAGACCAATCGATTCGATTAAATCGTCGGGCGGTGGAACTGCAGGGAGGTAAAGTTTAAGCGTTTACGGATTTCTTCGACCATTTCCTTGTAATTCTGGCTGTCTGGGTTTGCATAATCATCCAGAAGCTCCGGGAAACATTGTCGCCTCACGGTCGCGGATGATGCGGCGGGTGATTAAGTCCAGCTCGGAATTGGAGCGGGAGAAGTTCAGATATTTACATCAAACAGCAGCGGCGGACAAGCCGGACGGATATGTACTGCTTTGGCACCGCTCTGGTAGAGGAAATTCGGTGGTTTCGCCCAGCTGGGTTCCGCGGACGATGGAATCGTCGATTAAGAGCAGCTCTTGTCGCGGATCAGGGCGTCTACCGGGATCAGCTTCATACTGGCGATCAGGTTTCGCTGGCTCTGGGTGGTCGGCATGAAAGAGCGCGGCCAGGTCGGAGGTATATTTAATGAAGGGACGCGCGAACGGAATGCCGGATTCGTTGGCGTAGCCGACTGCATGCGCGATACCGGAATCGGGGATTCCGGCTACCAGAATCGGCGTCGGACTGATCGCGTTTGGCAAGCATACGACCGCAGTGGTACCGCATTTCCTCGACGTTGATTCCTTCATAGCAGGAGGTCCGGATAACCGTAGTAAACCCACAAGAAGAACAGATTTTCATTTCCTTGCGAGCCGGGCTGAGTACCTCTACGCCGTCGGCGTTCATGCGGACGATCTCGCCCGGTCCCAGTTCTTTGTAGTCCGTGTATCCAAGGTTGATGTATGCAAAGCTTTCAAAGGAAACACAGAACGCACCATCTTTGCGTCCGATGATCGCCGGGGTACGTCCGAGGCGGTCACGGGAGATATAGATGCCCTCCGGGGTCAGCAGGAGAATGGTCATGGAACCCTTGATTTTTTCCTGTGCCAGTTTCGACCTTCAACAAGGGGAATCTGCCTGACTGATGATGGCGCCGACCAGCTCGGTTGCATTGATCTTGCCGCCGCTCATTTCCATGAAATGAATATGCCCGTTCTTAAATGCTTCCTGAATCAGCTCTTTTTCATTATTGATCTTGCCGACTGTGGTGATGGCATAGCTTCCTAAGTGCGACTGAATTAACAGAGGCTGCGGTTCCATATCTGAGATACAGCCGATGCCCATGTTACCCTGCATTTCATCGACATCGTGCTCAAATTTTGTACGGAACGGGGAATTCTCGATATTGTGGATAGAACGGCTGAAACCGTTTTCTCCATAAACCGCCATACCACCGCGTCGTGTTCCCAGATGGGAATGATAGTCCGTACCAAAAAAAAGATCCAGTGTACAGTTTGTTTTTGATGTGACACCAAAAAATCCGCCCATTTGTTACTTCCTTTCAACTCTTTTGTCAATAAACTCCATGTGTTACGTTGCACGCGTTGTGATGCGTAACGACATCATTTTTATCATAGCATATATTAGGTGTATTACACAACATGAAATATTTATTAAAAATACTTATGAATATTCTTTGGAACTGTTTACAGGCAGGCACATTTGGGATCGAAAGTGTCATAAGAGAACGTGGTGGCAGCAGAAATTTGCCGTATTTAAATGCGAAGCCACGGCAAATTCCGTTACCGGGCACGTATGCGTGAACAACTAACCTTGTCAGAAAAATGTAAGAAGTAAAATGGGACGAAGTGTTCTTAATAAAGGAAGAGTGTGATATAATAAAACCATTGTACGTGAGTATGTCACATGGTCGGCTGTTCCGGATTGCATCGGAATGGCAGAAGAAAAAGAAAACAATTTGGAGGGTTTGGAGCGGTATGAGAAAAACATGGAAAATGAGAGTAGCAGCACTGTTACTTACGGCGGTCTGTACGGTAGGGGCGTCGTTTGCGGCGTATGCGGATGATGTGCCGTCCGGACCGGCATCGGATATGGAGCTGATTCAGAGGCGGGAGCAGGCGTCCGGTTCCCAGAATGAGGCGGGGGATGCACAGACAGCTGCTGGCAGCGAGAATCATGCTGGCGCAGCGGAAGGACAGCAGACAACAGAGAACCAGGAGACAGGAAATAACGGACAGACTGCTTCTGAGACACAGGGAACGGAGCAGGGGGACAGCCAGGTTCCGGATGGAATGGTAGCCAGCGGCGGTCGTTATATCGATCCGAATGCACCGATGGTGGCACTGACCTTTGATGATGGTCCGTATGCCCCGGTTGGAAACCGCATCATGGATTGCGCGGAGCAGTACGGCGGTCGTGTGACCTTTATGTGGTCGGAAACCGTGTGAATTCTATAAGAGTGAGATTCAGCGGATGTATGCCAATGGGCATGAGATTGGAAATCACACGCAGGATCACAAGTATCTCCAAGTTAGGCGCACAGGAGATTCGTCAGCAGGTGGAGGCCTGCAATCAGGCGGTTGCCGCGATCACAGGCGAGGCACCGAAAACAGTCCGTCTTCCGGGCGGTGGAAAAACAGCACTGTGCTTGCCAATATCAGCCAGCCGATCGTACTCTGGAATGTGGATACGCTGGACTGGAAGACGCGCAATGCGGCTTCATCGGTGCAGACCGTGTTAAACCAGGTAAAAGATGGCTCGGTGGTTCTGATGCATGAGCTTTACAATGCTTCCGGTGACGCGGCAGTCACGATCATTCCGGCGCTTGTGGAGCGAGGCTATCAGCTGGTGACGGTCAGTGAGCTGGCGCAGTTCCGCGGTGGACTGGCAGGCGGAACCGTCTATTACAGCTTCCACAAATAAGAGGCTGCATTCACATACGGCGAAAGCCCCCATATTCTAACAGTAAGGAAGAATATGGGGGCTTTTTCCTGTGAACCGGGCGAGAGAATGGATTCATTGCAATGAGGCGTACAGACGAGGACTGACAGGAAAAGGCGTCGGGGTGGCGATCCTGGACACAGGGGTATTTCTGCATCCGGATTTGGAAAATTGCGTGTACGGATTTCGATTTCCTTAAGAAAAACAGCAGCCGTATGATGACAATGGGCATGGAACGCATGTGGCAGGGATGATTGCCGGCAGCGGCACGGCGTCGGCGGGACGCTATCAGGGTGTGGCGCCGGGGGCGCAGCTGGTCTGCCTGAAAGTGCTGGATCAGAGGGGAAATGGGTATGTATCGGATGTGCTGGCAGGGCTTCGCTGGGTGCGCCAGAATGGCCAGTACGGGATCCGGATTATCAATATATCGGTTGGCTCCTTTACACCGAAGGGAATGAGCGAAGATTCGGCGCTGGTGCGCGGTGTCGATGCGGCGTGGGATGCCGGGTATGTGGTAGTGGTGGCAGCGGGAAATAATGGTCCAGCCGCGCACACGATCACAACGCCGGGGATCAGCCGGAAGGTCATCACGGTGGGATGTGCGGATGATGACCGGGAGGTAGAGGTGGCAGGCAGCCGGATGGTGGACTATTCGGGGCGGGGTCCGACGGACGCCTGTATCTGCAAGCCGGACATTGTGGCGCCTGGATCACGGATTGTGAGCTGTAACCTGCGGCGGAACGGGTACCGTTTTAAAGCGGGACGTCCATGTCTACGCCGCTTGTCGCGGGGCGGCGGCGCTTCTGCTGGAGCAGAACCCGACATGACGAACCGGGATGTAAAGCTTCGCTTTAAAAGAGCGGGCAGTGGATCTGGGGCTGCCGCGCAACCAGCAGGGCTGGGGAGCACTGGATATCGGGCGGCTGTTAGAGTAGAAGCGGGGCGGTGCCAGATGACGTGTACAGGCAGGCATTTTTGCAACGGAAGGTTTTGTGTGAACAGTAATGGTGGCAGCGTAACTGTGTCGTACGGAATTTTCCGAATTGAAAATTCCGTACGACACAGTTCTGGCAGCAGCTTTTCTCGGCAAAATAATAGACAGAACCAGCCGGAAAATGATATAATTGTAAATACTTTGAATCGCAGAATCAGGTTATAGATCCGGCAGCATCCTGCAGTGCGTCCGGGGGAAAACCAAAAGAAAACAGTTGACATTTACAGCCGGATCCGCTATGATAGAACTAAGTTTAGAACATTTGTTCGTGATTGGCCGCGGGCGCTTTGGAGGGAAAGATGAATAAAGAAGACAAGCTGAAAGCATTGGATGCTGCGTTGACACAGATTGAGAAAGCATACGGAAAAGGCTCAGTGATGAAGCTGGGTGATTCTGGTGCGAATATGAATATAGAGACGATTCCGACCGGCTCCCTGAGCCTGGATATTGCACTGGGACTTGGCGGTGTTCCAAAGGGACGTGTGATTGAGGTTTACGGTCCGGAGTCCAGTGGTAAGACGACGGTTGCCCTGCATATGGTGGCAGAAGTACAGAAGAGAGGCGGTATCGCTGGATTTATCGATGCAGAGCATGCGCTCGATCCGGCCTATGCCAAAAACATCGGTGTTGATATTGAAAACCTTTATATCTCACAGCCGGACAACGGCGAGCAGGCACTTGAGATCACCGAGACGATGGTGCGCTCCGGTGCGATCGATATCGTGATTGTGGACTCGGTTGCCGCATTGGTTCCGAAGGCAGAGATTGACGGCGAGATGGGTGATTCCCACGTAGGTCTGCAGGCGAGTCTGATGTCTCAGGCACTCAGAAAGCTGACCGCAGCAATCAGCCGTTCAAATTGTATCGTTATCTTTATCAACCAGCTGCGTGAGAAGGTTGGTATCATGTTCGGAAACCCGGAGGTTACGACCGGTGGACGGGCACTCAAGTTCTATTCTTCTGTCCGCATGGATGTCCGCCGGATTGAGTCTCGAAGCAGGGCGGCGAAGTGATTGGAAACCGTGTCCGCATCAAGGTTGTGAAGAACAAGATTGCTCCGCCATTCCGTGAGGCAGAGTTTGATATCATGTTCGGAAAAGGTATTTCCCGTGAGGGCGATATACTGGATCTGGCGGCGAAGGAGAACATCGTGGAGAAGAGCGGCGCCTGGTATGCTTATGAGGGCAGCAAGATCGGTCAGGGACGCGAGAACGCGAAGAATTTCCTGGCAGCAAATCCGGAAATCTGCCTTGAGATTGAGAACAAGGTACGTGTCAAATACGGACTTTCCGAAGACACGATGATGCCGGAGGCGTCCAAGGAAGCACCGACGGAGCTTCCACCGGTAGGAGTGGACGCAGAGGACGAAAAATAGAGTAAAATCCTGTTACAGGGCACATATGTGTGAACAGTAACAGGAAAAGTTACCTGGCAGCGTGTGAACTGTAGCTATGAAAGGGGCTGTATATGCGGATTGAACGCGTAGAATCCCTGGATAAGAGAAAGTGCAAAGTTTTCACGGATGAGGACTTTGCCTTTCTTTTATATAATGGGGAATTAGAAAAATACGGTGTCTGTGAGGGCGCGGTTTTGGAAGAAAGAACGGAGAGGGAGCTTTTGGATCTTTTAAGCCGCCGGGCACATGAGCGGGCGCTGAATCTTTTGAAGGTGCAGGACCGGACGGAAGGAGAAATGTGCCGCCGCCTTTTCCAGGACGGGTATCCGGATTCGATCGTGCAGGAGACGATTGGCTTTTTCAGGAATATCATTTTGTGGACGATGCCAGATATGCGGCGAATTATTTGCAGGTTCATGGAAAGCGGAAAAGCCAGGCGGAATTGAAGCTTTACCTGCAGCGAAAAGGCATATCGCGCGAGATCATCCGGGAGCAGCTGGAAGAGACAGAACATGATTCGGGCGAGGCAATCCGCGTCTTACTTGAGAAGAAGCATTACAGGGCGGGAGAGACAGCGCCGGAGGAGGAAAAAAAGATCATTGCCTATCTGATGAGGCGGGGATTTTCATGGGAAGATATCCGGAGAGAGATGAAGGAGCAGGAGGATGCACTTGGTTGACTTTCAGGCGCAGAGTCATTTACCAAAGATGATTTTGAATGGATTCTGTTTCATGACTGTGAACGTGCAAATGTATTATGAAACAGAACAGAACGTTGTCTGAAGGTGTCTCAGGAAGCTGGTAGGAAGCGCTTATTCTGCTTGACATACTGTATAAAACCGTTTAAAATTATAGTATTGTATTTTCGTACAATGAAAACTAAATAAGGAGGTGCTCCTGTGTCACAAGTAATAATTGCGGTTATCGTTACAGGTGTTATTGTAGCAGCTATTACTTGGATCGTTGCGAACCAGCATCGCCAGAAGACATATGAGGCGAAGATTGGAAGCGCAGAAGAACGATCCAGGGAAATAATAGATGAAGCATTGAAAATTGCTGAGACAAAGAAGCGAGAAGCTCTCCTTGAAGCGAAGGAAGAGTCGTTAAAGACAAAGAATGAGCTTGAGAAAGAAACAAAGGAAAGAAGAGCTGAGCTTCAGCGATGAAAGAACTGAGCAAAGGACAAAAAGCAGAAGCGATGGAAAAGCGTGAAGCGGGTATGAATGTCAAGGAGGAGGCACTCAAGAGAAAGACTGCGGAGGCAGAGGCTCTCTATGAGAAAGGTATGCTGGAACTGTAGAAGATCTCCGGTTTAACCTCTGAACAGGCAAAGGAATATCTGCTGCGTTCCGTGGAAGAAGATGTAAAGCATGATACGGCGAAGCTGATCAAAGATCTCGAGGCGAAAGCGAAAGAGGAAGCAGAGAAGAAAGCCAAGGATTATGTGGTGACAGCGATTCAGCGCTGTGCTGCGGATCATGTGGCTGAGACAACCGTATCAGTCGTACAGCTTCCGAATGATGAGATGAAGGGACGAATTATCGGACGTGAGGGAAGAAATATTCGTACACTGGAGACTCTGACGGGCGTGGAACTGATCATCGACGATACGCCGGAGGCAGTTGTCCTGTCTGGCTTCGATCCAATCCGGAGAGAGGTAGCGCGTATTGCACTGGAACGTCTGATTGTGGATGGACGGATTCATCCAGCCAGAATCGAAGAGATGGTAGAGAAAGCACAGAAAGAAGTGGAAAACATGATGCGCGAGGAGGGCGAAGCGGCTCTTCTGGAAGTTGGCATTCATGGTATCCATCCGGAACTTGTCAAGCTGCTTGGTAAGATGAAATTCCGGACAAGCTACGGTCAGAATGCATTGAAGCATTCGATTGAGGTTGCACAGTTAGCCGGACTTCTGGCGGCTGAGGTGGGCGTCGATGTACGGACCGCCAAACGTGCAGGTTTATTACATGATATTGGAAAGGCAGTCGATCACGAGCAGGAGGGAACCCACGTAGAACTGGGTGTGGCACTCTGTAAGAAGTACAAAGAGTCCGCAACCGTTATCAATGCAGTGGAAGCCCATCACGGCGATGTAGAGCCACAGAGCTTGATTGCATGTCTGGTACAGGCAGCTGATACGATTTCAGCGGCACGTCCAGGTGCGAGACGAGAGACTCTGGAAACATATACCAACCGTCTGAAACAGCTGGAGGATATCACGAACTCCTATAAGGGTGTTGATAAATCCTACGCAATTCAGGCAGGTCGCGAGGTGCGTATCATGGTTGTACCGGAACAGGTCAGCGACGATGACATGGTTCTGATGGCGAGAGAGATTTCAAAGCGGATTCAGGAAGAGTTACAGTATTCGGGACAGATCAAGGTCAATGTAATCCGTGAATCGAGAGTTACCGAGTACGCCAAATAAAACCCGGCAGCAGGGCTGCATGGAGTAAACTTGAGCATGAAAATAAAAGTCTTATGGATGAAGATACATTACATTCATAAGACTTTTTTGTTTCATGGGAAATTGCGTCCTATGAAACAAAAAAACGCTCCGCGAGGATGCGCGCTCGCGCGAAGCAGAAACATGTCGCAAGCGACCGCGCGAGACGCCCGAATGTGCCAAGGCACATTCTTTACATCTTTTTTAAGAGAGAAAGAAATACAGAAAAATACAGGTTTTTTTCATGAAGCGGAAAACGGAAACTTTGTTTTTCGGACAGACTGAAAATTTGCATGAGCAGGGTAAAATAAAGGGTCGTGAGCGTGAAGGCAGGCGGAGAAATTTTGCTTGCAAACTGTCCAAAAGACGAGTATTATAGCATGATAGAGTTGAAAAATAGTGATTATTTAGCAGCTTCCATGCATTTATTGTGGCGTAATGGTAAGAAGATTGAACCGTTATCAAGATGCTGAATAAAAAGCCAGATGTGGCTGTTGGAAAGAGTAGCTGCAGTCAGACAACAAATGGAGGATCATCCGGCAGGAAGTGCCGGATGGCAGATGGAGGGAGACAAAGATTATGGCGAAAATTGGTTTTATCGGAATGGGAAATATCGGCTATCGCGATCATCGCGAAGCCTGCTGAACAAATATAAAACGGAAGACATCACTTTACGGATCTGAACCGCCGGAGAGTGGCACAGATAGAGAAAGAGACAGGTGTCAAGGCGGTTGACACAAACCAGGATTGTGCGGAAAATGCAAAATATATCGTATTAGCTATAAAACCGCAGTTTTATGACAATGTACTGGCAGATATCAAGGACCATGTAACGAAAGAAAATATTATTATTTCGATTGCACCGGGTATCACGATTGACAGTGTCAACGAGAAGCTGGGCGGTGACCGCCGTATCGTGCGTGCGATGCCGAACACGCCGGCGCTGATCGGCGAGGGTATGACAGGTGTCTGCTACGACAAGAAGCTGTTTGAAGAGACAGAAAAGCAGATGATCAGCAATTTCTTTGAATCTTTTGGTATGATGGAGATCGTTCCGGAATATATGATGAATGCGGTTGTATGTATCAGTTCCAGTGCACCGGCATACATCTATATGTTCATCGAGGCGCTGGCAGATGCGGGCGTTAAGTACGGCATGCCGCGAGATGTGGCTTACCGGATGGCGGCGCAGGGCGTTGTCGGCAGTGCGAAGATGGTACTCGAGACCGGCAAGCATCCGGGCGCACTCAAAGATGATGTCTGCTCGCCGGGTGGCACGACGATCTACGCGGTCAGCGTCCTGGAAGAGTATGGTTTGCGGAATGCGGTTATCAAGGCATGTGACGCATGCTACGAGAAGTGCATCGACCTGAAATAGTGAAAAATGTTGAAAAAGAACCCAGAAGGAACCTGGACATAAGGGTGAGGAAATATGGAACAGAAAGTAGAAAAGCAGGCATCGCTGGAGTCCGTGCCGGTCAAACGTCTGAAACGAGTTAAAATATCAGGAACCATCTTGAAAATGTACGAAGATACTGTCGAGGTAAATGGACATCAGGCAAAATGGGATTTTATCCATCATGACGGCGCGGCAGCGGTGCTTCCGGTTACGGAGGATGGAAAGATTCTCATGGTGCGTCAGTACCGCAATGCGCTGGACCGCTATACACTGGAGATTCCGGCTGGTAAGCTGGATTCGCCGGATGAGGCGAAGATTGACTGCGCGTACCGCGAGCTGGAGGAGGAGACGGGCTACCGTTGTGACCATCTGGAATATCTGATGAGCGTCAACACAACGATCGCGTTCTGTGATGAGGCGTTGGATATTTTTCTGGCACGCGATCTCAAGAAAACCCATCAGCATCTTGACCCGGACGAGGAGATTGAGGTAGAGGCGTGGGAACTTTCCGACCTTTTGAAACGGATCTACGCAGGAGAGCTGACGGATGGAAAGACTGTGTCCGCGATTCTGGCGTATGCCTGCAAAGCAGGACAGAAGTAAAAATAAGGATCAGCGAAGCACTGTGAGCATCTGTGATGAAATAAATACGGATTAAACGCTGAAAGACGCATGAAGCTAACAGCATATAGAGGCAGATATAAAAGGCATATTATAAAACACTGAATACAGATAAGGTAACAAAGGAATAGGCAGGGATTGCATGTGAAAAGAAGATTCCGGCTTCCGGCTTTAAGTACCTGGGATGTATCAGTGTTTTTTTGGATCCTTGGGATTGTATTGGGGACGATAGCAGCCGTTTGTTTTCAAATTTCGTCCGGGAGCGGACATGCCGGGCTGGAAAGTGTGCTGGCAGCGAGGCTTGGACAAGAAATTGGAGATCCATCGGGTGCCGGGTGGCATCTAAACGCCGGAATGAAGGCAGCCGGCCGGGGAACTTTGTTTTTTCAGGTCTGGCTGCAGCGGTCAGGGATGGCGCTGATGCTGTGGCTGGCAGGTATGACGCCGGTCGCATGCCTGGCTGCGTGGGGGGCTTGTCTCGTCTTAGGTCTGGAGCAGGCATGGCTGCTGGCAGGATTTACTGGCTGGGGCGGTTTTTGGGGACTGCCTGTATTTGTGGCAACGTTATTTCCACAGGTGGTGTTTTATATTCCTGTGTTCTGGCTGCTTCTTTCCTGGGCGCTTGCAAAGGAGAGGCGGATACGGACGGCTGGATTTTTAATCCTTTTATTGGTGCTGGGGATGGGAACAGCGCTGGAAGTGTGGCTGAATCCTGGTTTTGTATCATTACTGGTCTCACACTGCCCATTTTAATGGGGCTGTCCGAATAAAAATATAATTCAAAATTTACAACATATGGGGGTGAAAAAAGTGGACGCACCATATGTTGTATTTTTATGTAAATCAGTCGAAAAATGTAGGAAAAGTGGGGAAAATTATGTTTGATTTTATGGGAAAATGTAGATATAATGATACCTGCGGACGATAAAAGCCCTGTTTGTGGAGAAGAAGGTAAGTTGCAGATAGGGTGAGAAAACCTCAGGAGAATGGATGGTTCAGATGGAGGAATCGATAGGATTACCGCGGAACGATATCTGTCCTGCAGGCTGGGGGGTTGGCAGAAAATGCCGTGAATAAAAGAATGGCGGAAATGGTTACGAGAATAGATTGGGGAAGTATGAGAGGGGAAGTAGACAGATTTGAACAGTACCTGCGGGAGGTAAAACAGGCATCGGAAAATACCGTACAGTCATATCGGAGAGATCTGATGCAGATGATTACTTATCTGGAGGAGAAAGGGATCCGGGAGGCGGCGAAGGTGACAAAGACCAGCCTGCATGGATATATTCTTCATATGGAAGAGCAGGGAAAGGCGGCTACCACCATTTCACGGATGATGGCGGCGATGAAAGCGTTTTTTAATTATGAATGTATGCAGGCATGCATCCGGCGGAACCCGGCGGAAAGTCTGCATGCGCCGAAAGTGGAGAAAAAGGCGCCGGTGGTCCTGAGGGTCGATCAGGTATCAGCGCTTCTGGCACAGCCATCCGGGCAGACACCGAAGGAGATTCGGGACAAGGCGATGCTGGCTCTTTTATATGCGACCGGAATCCGGGTGTCAGAGCTTATAGGGATCCAGATGGAAGATATCAATATGAACATTGGATTTCTGGTCTGTCGCGACGGGGAGAGGGAGCGGACGATCCCATTTGGACGTTCGGCGAAAGCAGCGCTGGAGGAGTATCTGGAGCATGCGAGAAACGACCTGCTTCGCGGAAAGGGATCGGACTATTTCTTTGTCAACTGTACAGGCGGCGCGATGAGCCGGCAGGGATTCTGGAAGATTATCAAATATTACGGCGAGAAAGCCGGGATTGAGGAAGATATCACGCCGCATACGCTGCGCCATTCCTTTGCGGCGCACCTGATTGCGAGAGGTGCAGACATGCGGGCGGTTCAGACGATTCTAGGACATTCGGATATGGCAACGACGCAGATGTATGCGGCGTACCGGGGAGATTGAAAAATATCATATAAATTATAAAAATAAAGCACCTGTTTTGTGAAAGACTTGACAAAACAGGTGCTTTACTATATACTTTAGTGGTTTAAAGCGCAACTGTTTAACGCAGATGAGGAAATGTGAAGGAGAAAGACAATGGAGCAAGTACATTTAAAATACGGAACGTCGGCGGTCGATTTTGAGATTGACGGTGCGAAGAGTGTAAAATACCTGTATGAAAATAAGATGCGGGTCATTGAAGATATAAAAGCAGAATTTCTGCATTGTGTGACGGATGGTGTGGGATTGGCACGAAGCCGTTAAAGAAATTGATTGCACCGACCGATCCGGTTACGATCGTAATCAGTGATATGACGCGTTTCTGGATGCGTCAGGACGTGATCTGCGAGCTTCTGGTAAAATATCTGCACGATGAGATGGGCGTGGATATGACCAGATTGCGGTTGTGGTTGCACTGGGAACACACCGCAAGAATACGGCGGAGGACCGCAGAAAACTTGCAAGCGAGTTTGTCTACGACCATGTAGCGAGCGTGACTGACCATGACTGCGATGCGCCGGATCTGGTATACATCGGTACGACGTCCTTCGGAACGCGTGTATCGGTCAATCCGCTGGCAGTCGGCAGAAAGGTCATCTGCATCGGCGGTACGGTGCACCATCTGATGGCAGGCTACGGCGGCGGAAGAAAGAGCATCGTTCCAGGTATTGCTTCCCGTGAGACGATCCGCATGAACCATGAGCGTGCGCTGGATCCGGAGAAACCGATGACGGATGTGCGTGTCGGCAGCGGTCTGGTGGAGAACAACCCGATCAATCTGGATATGCGCGAGGCAGGTGCCATGGCATGTTACGTTCTGGTATTAATATCGTGGTAGATACGTCTTCCCGCCACAGCGGTTTATTCTGTAGATTTGACAAGGCATGGCAGGCAAGCTGCAGTTATGTACAGAAGGGATACGGACTGCCGATCGACTATCAGGCAGATGTCGTAATTGCAAGCTGCGGCGGTTTCCCGAAGGATCTGAATTTTATCAGTCCACCAAGACGCTGTTTAACGCATCGAGAGCGGTCAAAGAGGGCGGCACTCATTATGCTGGCGGAATGCCCAGAAGCGGTTCCGGATTTCTTCGACTGGATTAAGCCTCTCTAAGGGATGCTGGATGAGGCACTGCGTGCGTCTTTCACCATCGGCGGCTATATTTCTACGCAGCATGCGAGTCCATCCGTCGTTCGAAGACGCTGCTTCTGTCTTCCATGGAGCCGGAGCTGGTTCGGGATATGGGCGTAAGATCGTTTAAAGATATGAAGGATCTGCTGGCAGAGGTAGACTTTAACGGAAAAGATGTATATGTAATTCCGCACGGCGGCGTGTCCCGCAGACAAAGGAAGCCTACGAGCGTATTTGCCGCGAAGCAGAGGAAAATGGAGGCGCGAAGTAATGAATATTCCTCTGCTAATAGTTATTTTATATGCTGCTCTGCTGTTTTGCATCAGCATCTATGTGTCTTGCAGCCAGAAAAAGGATTCAGAGAACTTCCTTTTATATAAAGGAAAAAATAATGCGTTTGTCGTGGCAGCTAGTATCGCGGGTCTGGCGATCGGTGGTGCTTCGACGATCGGTATCGCGGAGAACGCGTTTACCGTGGGGCTGTCGGCAGGCTGGTATGATACAGCATGGGCGATCGGCGCGGTTGTTTCTTCTATGCTGGCAGTCCGTTACCTGCGTAGAAGCCAGTACACGACCATCAGCGGTCTTGTAAGGACCTCTACGGCACAAAGACAAGCTTTATCATGGTCATTGCCATGTGTATCATCCAGTCAGGCATCATCGCCCTGCAGTACAAGGCGGGCGGCTCGATTCTGGCATCGCTTCTGCCGGATATTTTCACGGTTCAGAGCGGTACGTTCTTCTCTTTCCTGATCTTCATGCTGGTAGCAGTGATCGGCGGTATGGGAAGTGTTTCTTTGACAAATGTACTGAATCTGGTACTGATTCTATGTCGGCGTTATCCTGGCGGCGGCGCTGGTTCTCTGGAACCACGGCGGCTGGGAGGCGATTGACGTACTGACGAAAGCTGACCCGGACACACCGTACCTGAGCCTGACAGCCGGTATGGGCTGGATGGGGATTTTGAGCTGGATCGTCGTTATGCTGGGTAATACAAACTCCGTTCAGGGCGTTGTCCAGATCGGTCTGACCGGCAAGAGCGACCGTTCGGCAACAGTTGGATTCATCGTTGGCGCTGATCCGATGGTTCCGGTTGATTTATCGTGCGCTGCTCGGTGTAGCGAGCCGTGCGCTTCTGCCGGATGCAGAGGCATCGGTGGCACTGCCAATGATCCTGATGAGCATTCCTCCGGTACTTGGCGGCATCACGCTGTCCGGTCTGTGGGCGGCTGATATGGGAACCGGCTGCTCCATGATTATCGGCCTGGCGACGACCGTCAGCACGGATATTATCGGAAAGATTCCGGGTGTTTCGCTGAATGATCGTCAGAAACATATTTTAAATAAGGTAATCGTTGTACTCAGCAGTTTGGTTACCTACCTGATTGCAACTCAGATGCGCGCGATTTTAAGCGCGATGCAGAAAGCGCTTCTCTGGCGATCGGTACTTCGTTTATCGTCATCGGCGGTCTGCTGTGCCCGAAATTCTCCAGCCGCAAGGCAGGTTTCTGGACCATCATGGCTTCGATTGTGTCGATCGTGGCATGGAATATGGTTCCGGCGCTTGTTCCGGTATTTAAGAATGTTGGATTCTTTATGCTGGCAGTCTGCGGGGCTGTGTTTATTCTGATTAGTCTGGTGGATCCGGAGAAGGTTAAACAGTAAGAGGCGTTTGATTTAAATAGAAGAGCCAAAAAAAATAGAAGAGTTTGTAACTGTTCAGTAGGTCTGCGCATTTACTGCGCTGACCGTACGAAAACATGGGTCAGCAGGCAAAAATCCCATTGCCGTAGGCAATTTTTAATGGATTTTTGCGCGTGACTGTGAAGGTACTGAACAGTTACAAGAGTTTAAAGTAAAAAAGAACGTCAAATCCAAGCGAAAAACTTAGAATTTGACGTTCTTTTTGCATATTTATATTCGATTCGATGCTACTCAACCGTCCCGGCGTCTTTGATATAGGAAATGAAACTCTTCTTGAGCGAGGTCACGATTTCTTTGCATTGTGTATATTCTTCGCTGTCGCTGGCATACTGCTCGTCGTAGTGCGGATCCAGAATGAAGATCTTGTTGCCGCAGAAGCCTAAGATGGTGCAGCCGTTTAAATCGCGGTAATGCGTGTCCTCAAATGCGAGAATGCGGAAGAGAAGTCCGCCTCCGTTGGCTTCATAGGCTGTTTTTCATATACCTCGTAGGAATCCCCGTTCGGAACCATGATGAGTCTCGAAAATGACTGGGATGGAAGTTTGAATGAAAAATCGTCGGTAATTACTTTGGAGCCGGTCAGCTCAATGGAGAGGTTGTCCGGGTCCTCCTGAGAAAACTCACAACCTGTGCGGAATAATCAGCTGCATAAGACGGCGTCACGTAGAGAGCCGCAGCCGAGCAGCGCAGAGGAATAATTTTGATTTCATCCTGAGATCTCCTTTTAGTCTGTCTTTTTGTTCCCTATATAGAAGATAGGCTATGGAATCCACAGCCTATCTTAAACTCCATATAAATTTATTATAGCACAGACGTCTTTAAAAGTCAGCTGGAAATTTTATCCAAAATCAATCCAAAATCATCCAATTCTTGACTCCTTTTTCCTTTCTGGCAGGTTCTTCTGTGCGGTGGAAAGCATCAGTTTGATACGGTTCAGCTGATTGACTTCGCTGGCCCCGGATCGTAGTCTACGGCGATGATATTCGCCTCCGGATGGCTGGCGCGCAGTTCCTTGATGACGCCTTTTCCGACGATGTGGTTCGGCAGGCAGCCGAACGGCTGGGTGCAGATGATGTTCGTCGTGCCGCTGTGAATCAATTCCAGCATCTCACCAGTCAGGAACCATCCCTCACCGGTCTGATTGCCGAGGGAAACGTAATGCTTCGCCATCGACGCCAGATCCTGAATCCGTGCAGGCGGAAGGAAATGTGTGCTGCGTTCCAGTTCGCGGCGGCAGGTGCGGCGGAAATACTCCAGCAGGGAGATTCCCATGTTGCACAGGTGTGCGGTGGAACGCTTGCCGCCCAGATTGTCGGCTTTGAAGTTGCTGTTGTAGAAGCAGTAAAGCAGGAAGTCCATCAGATCCGGCATTACAGCCTCTGCACCCTCGGCTTCCAGAAGCTCTACCACGTGGTTGTTTGCTAACGGGGAGAATTTTACCAGGATCCGCCGACAATGCCAACCCTCGGTTTCTGGACAGCGCGTCTCGGAAGTTCGTCGAAGTCATGGATAATACCGCGGATGTTGCGGTTAAACTCTGCCATGGATAAAGAGTGTTTCTGCAGCGATTTGATGCAGATTGCTTTCCATTTCTCATGCAGGGCATTGGCGGAACCGGCTTTTGCCTCGTATGGGCGGGTCGCATAGAGAACCCGCATAAAGATATCGCCGTAAACAACCGCCTGCATTGCCTTGGTGAGAAGCGGCAGGGTAATCTTGAAGCCCGGATTCGTCTCCATGCCGTTGGCATTTAACGAGATAACCGGAATCTGCGGCATACCGGCGCGCTCTAAGGCACGGCGGATAAAGCCAATGTAGTTGGATGGCACGGCAGCCGCCGCCGGTCTGGCTCATAATAACGGCTGTATGCTCTAAGTCGTATTTGCCGGAGAGCAGCGCATCCATGATCTGACCAACTACGATCAGGGACGGGTAACAGGCGTCGTTGTTGACGTACTTAAGTCCTGTGTCGATAGCAGTACGGTCGGAGTTCTGCAGCACCTCCAGGTTGTAACCACAGCTTCGGACCGCCGGTTCGATGAGGTCGAAATGGATCGGAGACATCTGCGGGCAGAGGATTGTGTAGTTTTTTTTCATCTCCTTCGTGAAATAAACACGGCTGTATGCGCTGGAAACGATCGGTTTATGGTAGTGGCGCATCTCGCGCACGCGGATCGCGGCGATTAAGGAGCGCACACGGATACGTGCGGCGCCGAGGTTGTTGACCTCGTCGATCTTGAGCAGCGTATAAATTTTGCCAGAGCGGGTCAGAATATCATTGACCTGATCCGTAGTAACTGCATCCAGACCGCATCCGAAGGAGTTGAGCTGGATCAGATCCAGGTTTGGCTGTGTCTTCACATAGGAAGCTGCCCTCGTAGAGGCGGGAGTGGTACATCCACTGGTCGGTGACGATCAGCGGACGGTCAACGCGTCCTAAATGGGAGACGGAGTCCTCGGTCAGCACGGCAAAACCGTAGGAAGTGATGAGTTCCGGAATGCCATGGTTGATCTCCGGATCTACATGGTACGGTCTGCCTGCCAGCACGATGCCGTGGTGTCCGGTTTCTTTTAACCAGGCGATGACTTCCTCGCCCTTCTTTTCCATATCCTGACGGGAGGCGATGAGTTCCTGCCATGCCTTGTGAGCGGCGGCGCGGATCTCCTTCTCCGGGATTGACTGATCCTTGGTAAATTCTTCGACCAGACGTTTTGTCAGGATTTCCTCATTTGTAAATGCCATAAACGGATTCCGGAAATGTACCTTGTGATCCGTCAGGGATTCTACGTTGTTTTTGATGTTTTCCGCGTAGGATGTGACCATCGGGCAGTTGTAGTGATTGCCTGCTTGCGGGGTTTCGTTGCGCTCGTAAGGAACGCACGGATAGAAAATGTAGGTCAGTCCCTGGCGGATCAGCCATTCGATATGACCGTGCGCGAGTTTTGCCGGGTAGCATTCGGATTCGCTCGGGATCGATTCAATACCAAGTTCGTAGATCTGTCTCGTCGATTTTGGGGACAGAACGGTGCGGTAACCTAGTTCCCTGAAAAAGACCGCCCAGAACGGGTAGTTTTCATACATATTCAGGACACGCGGGATGCCGACGGTACCGCGCGGCGCCAGATCGGCGGTCAGCGGTTCATAATCGAACATACGGTGGTATTTATAGTCAAATAAGTTCGGAATGTCTTTTTCTGTTTGTTGCCGCCCAGACGCGCTCACAGCGGTTGCCGGTAACGAACTGACGTCCGCCGTCGAAACGGTTGATCGTCAGGACACAGTGGTTTGTACAACCCTGGCAGCGCGCCATCGTCGTCTTGTAGGTCAGGCTTAAGATCTTGTCGATCGGCAGCATCGTGGTCGTCTTGGAAGCATCGTAGCGCTCACGGGCAATCAGAGCTGCACCGTAGGCACCCATGATACCGGCGATGTCCGGGCGGACTGCCTCACAGCCGGAGATCTTCTCAAAACTGCGGAGAACCGCATCGTTGTAGAAGGTACCGCCCTGCACGACAACGTGTTTGCCCAGGTCGGAGGCATTGGTAATCTTGATGACCTTAAACAGGGCATTCTTGATGACGGAGTAAGCCAGTCCGGCAGAAATATCTGCGACGGAAGCTCCCTCTTTCTGCGCCTGTTTGACGTTAGAGTTCATGAAAACAGTACAGCGGGTACCGAGGTCGGTCGGATTTTGGCAAAGAGCGCTTCCGGCAAAATCCTGTACGCTGTAACCTTTTAATGATTTAGCAAATGTCTCGATAAAGGAGCCGCAGCCGGACGAACAGGCTTCGTTGAGCTGTACGCTGTCTACGGTGCCGTCCTTGATCTTGATGCATTTCATATCCTGGCCGCCGATATCGAGGATGCAGTCTACATCCGGCTCAAATGCCGCCGCTGCGTAGTAGTGGGAGATCGTCTCGACCTCGCCCTCATCCAGCATCAGGGCAGACTTTAAGAGCGCCTCGCCGTAACCGGTGGAGCAGGAATAAGCGATCTGTGCTTTCTCCGGAAGCTGGTCATGGATCCTGCATCGCACGGATCGCCGTCGCCAGCGGGCTGCCGTTGTTATTGCTGTAGAAGCGGTATAGAAGAGAGCCATCCTCGCCGACGAGCGCCACCTTGGTTGTGGTGGAACCGGCGTCGATGCCGAGGTAGCAGTTGCCTTCGTAGGTCGCTAAATCACCTTTTTGACATCATGGCTTGCGTGGCGTGTCTTAAAATCTTCATAGTCGGCTTCATCCGTAAAGAGGGGTTCCATCCGCTTTACCTCGAAATCCATCTTGATGCCATGGGACAGCCGCTCGATCAGATCGTGCAGGCTGGCAGTCGTCTTCGGATCAGAGTTCATCGCCGCGCCGATCGCCGCAAACAGATGCGAGTGACCCGGGGCAATGATCTGGTCCGGTCCCAGATTCAGGGTGCGGATAAATGCCGCGCGCAGCTCCGGGAGAAAATGAAGCGGACCGCCGAGAAATGCAACATTGCCGCGGATCGGCTTGCCGCATGCCAGACCGCTGATGGTCTGGTTGACAACCGCCTGGAAAATGGAGGCGGACAGATCCTCTTTTGTTGCGCCTTCGTTGATGATGGATATCCGTCTTGGCGAAAACGCCGCAGCGCGCCGCGATCGGATAGATTGCCTTGTAATTTTCGCGTACTCATTAAGACCGGATGCGTCCGTCTAAGCAGCGAAGCCATCTGATCAATAAAGAGCCGGTGCCTCCGGCGCAGATTCCGTTCATACGCTGGTCGATGCCGCCGGTAAAATAAATAATTTTCGCATCCTCGCCGCCGAGCTCGATGGCAACGTCGGTCTGCGGGGCATAATCCTTCAGGGATGTAGCAACGGCTACAACCTCCTGGACAAATGGAATGCCCAGATGTTTAGAAAGTGTTAAACCGCCGGAACCAGTGATGACCGGCTCGACGGTCAGTGCGCCAAGTTTCTCTTCACCCTCACGGAGCAGGTCCGCGAGCGTCTCCTGTATGTTTGCAAAATGACGTTTATAATCGGCGAAAAGAAGCTTACCGCCATCTTCAATAATAGATACTTTAACCGTTGTGGAACCGATGTCGATTCCTAATTTTTACAG
>SCPO01000303.1_pt1 | contig 45900 bp, 83 predicted proteins | sample 6106821 | NCBI WGS metagenome assembly SCPO01 (sample SAMN10720448, study PRJNA508395) | human gut metagenome | isolation source: Participant 2 stool, 0 month | host: Homo sapiens | collected 2017 | reverse complement strand
AGGTCGCACACGCCGGCTGCCGCCATCTGCGCGCAGCAGGTCTCGCGATCGCGCGTCACGATCAGATCCAACGGGAAGTGAATCTCGTCGAGCATCTTGAGAGCGAAATCGAGCTTACCACCGTTGCGCCAATGTGCGCATCGGTCGAAACGCCAATGCCCACGCCCAGCTCGCGGCGCAGCGCTCGGCGATCTTGCGGCATACGGCCCATGCTCAGTGTCGACACCGTTCAAGACTATGGTTGTTGATCTCAATAATCTTTGTGCTTGGCCTTAGCTGCCAACAGCACCTCGTCGATATCGAACGGCACGCCCGAACGCCCCGTGTGCCCCAGCATGAACACCTTGGGGTGCTCCAGGGCATTGATATACATCTCGGTCGTTGGGCCAGCGTCGCGCCCTCAGCAATCTGCGGATTATGCACGCTTGCAACCAAATAATCCAAATTACGCGTAACCAAATCGAACAGCGAATGCTGACGGCTGTACGAATCGCCGGCAATATCAAGCGTGACAGGAGTGTCCTCGCCAAACAGGCTTCCGTCCAGCGAAACGATATCGGCCTCGGCACCACGCAGCACCAGCACGCCGCTCCAAATGCGCGGCCAGATATCCTGGTTGATAAAGAACTGGTAACTTCGCAGGTCATTGGGGCAAGCCGTAACCATAGAGCTCAAATGGTCGGCAGATCCGAGTACCTGCAGACCACGCTCTGCCCAGTACACATTCTCCTCAATGGTCGAATATGCATGCGCAGAGAACACCGTATGGGTATGAATGTCACAAGAAAGCAGGTAGGGCATCAGGTCTCCTTATCTGGCACGGCCGTCGCTTATATTCATTGTACGCATAGCCTTCGATAGTCGTAAAACCACTCCATCCCAAAGACACAACGTCCATGACAACGGGGCCCGGCTTAACACCAAACCCCGTTTCACGTAAAACATTGTAGGCAGAGCGCTTTACTTTTAACGATACTCGTCCGCCAACTGTTTCCAAGCGGGTAGCGAATTGACAATCGTTTCGTAGCTCACGCAATAGCCCAAGCGGAACCAACCCGGCATACCAAAGCTGTCCGAGGAACCGCAAGCAACTCATACTTCTTTGCGCGCTCGCAAAACGCATTCGCATCGGGCTCCAACGCTTTCACCCATAGGTAAAACGCGCCATCCGGCTCAACATAGGTGTAGCCGTACTCGCTAGTGCGTCGGTAAGCGCGGTGCGGTTGCGTGCATAGGCCTCAACGTCACTCGGCTCATCGACGCAGTCGATAATTACGCGCTGAAAGAGCGCCGGCGCGCACACGAAGCCCAGCGTACGGGCGGCACCGGCAACGGCGGGCATTAGACGATCTGCCTGAGGATCGTATTGGGAACCAGGATCCATCCCACGCGCTCGCCCGGCAGCGACAGCGACTTAGAATACGAGTAGCACACAATGGTGTGCTCGTGATCGAGGGCACCCAAGGCACCTCGGCACCGTACACGATCTGCGGTACGGCTCATCCGAGATGAGCATAATCGGATTCTCGGATCGCGCTGAGCGTTGGCCTCGCGCAGAACATTGGCCAGTCGCGTCAGCGTGTTGCGTGTATATACGGCACCAGTCGGATTGTTGGGCGAGTCGATGATGACGGCAGTCGTCTTATCGGTGATCGCCTTGAGCACGTTGTCCACGCTCAGCTGGAACGTATCTTCATCGGCGAGCGCCTCAACACACGTACAGCCGGCCTTCTCAATCCAAACGCGATACTCCGGAAAGTACGGGGCGATAACAATAACCTCGTCGCCCGGGTTCGTAACGGCGCTGAGCGTGCAGGTGAGCGAACCGCGGCACCCACCGTCATAAAGACGTCCTTACCCTCATAGTTCGTTCCAAAGCGGCGGTTGAGCGATTCGGCGACGGCTGCTCTACATTGCGGCAGGCCCGGAGCGGGGTGTAGCCGTGCAACTGGTAACTCGGCAGCCCCAAGGCCTTCTTAATGGACTCCGCCACGGCAGCCGGCGCCGGAACACTCGGGTTGCCCAGCGAAAAATCGAATACGTTTTCCACACCGATCATTGCCTTGCGCTCAAGGCCATAGCTAAAAATCTCACGGATGATGGGCTTTCCGCACCGCGAGCATGCATAGTTTCGTAGATCATCTGTTCCCTTTCGCATAGGCGCTATTGTACGCTCTAGCCGAGCAAAGTGCCGCAGCAACGTTGATTGGGGACAGACTTAAATGCGTGAAAACGCTCATTTAAGTCTGTCCCCAATCAACAAATGGCCCCATATCGCTCAAAGAAAAAGCCTCCGCAGGTTTCCCCGCGGAGACTTTCGCCACAAAGGCTATTTGTCGGCGTCGGTGTCGACACCGGCATTGGCGGCACAGTCGTCGCCGGCATCATCGGCAGTCTCGGATGCGGCTTCGGCATCCTCCTGCATGGCCGCCTGCGCAAAGGCCGCGGCATCAGCCGCCAGCTCCTCCTCGCTCATGCGAGCGCGCGCTTCTTGGTCGGCATGCCGGCCGCCTTGGCATTGCGCTCCTCCTTGGCCGCCAGGATATCGCCCTCGCGCTCAGGTGCATTCCACTCGTTGTCGAGCAGGGCGTTCACGGCGTCGCCTTCGACGGTCTCGCGCTCAAGCAGCACCTTCGCCATCGATCGAGCTGATCGCGACGGGCATCCAAAATCTCGACCACGACGATGGGCTTCGCGCATGATGCGCTGAACCTCGATATCGATGCGGCGTGCCGTCTCCTCGGAGTAATCCTGGTGATCGGCGTAATCGCGACCAAGGAACACCTGATGCTGCGCCTCGCCAAACACTTGCGCCCAGCTCCTCGCTCATGCCCAGACGCGTAACCATCTCGCGCGCCATCTTGGTCGCACGCTCCAGGTCGTTGCTCGCGCCCGACGTGATGTCATCGCACATATCCTCGGCAACGCGGCCGCCCAAGAACACGGCAAGCTCGTCGAGGCATCTCGTTCTTGGTCTTGAGGAAGTGATCATCCTGCGGAAGCTGCAACGTAGCCCAGAGCCTGGCCGCGGCTGACAATCGAAATCTTATGAACCGGATGGAGTGCTCCAAGATGTGACCCACCAGGGCATGGCCGCTTTCATGGTAGGCAATCGTGGTGCGCTCGGCTTCGGTCATCACACGACCCTGCGTTGCGGTCCGGCAATCACGCGCTCCATCGACTCCTCGATCTCGTCCATCGAGATCACGGAACGATGGCGGCGAGCGGCCAGCAGCGCAGATTCGTTCTGAGCAGGTTTGCCAGATCGGCACCGGTAAAGCCAACGGTCATCTGGGCGAGCTTCTCAAACTTAACGTCCTCGTCCATCGGCTTATTCTCGGCATGTACGCGCAAGATGCTGCTCGCGACCCTTTACGTCCGGACGGTCGACCGTGACCTGACGATCGAAACGACCGGGGCGCAGCAATGCCGGATCCAGAATATCGGGGCGATTGGTTGCGGCGATCAGGATGACCGACTCGCTTTCCTCAAAACCGTCCATCTCGACGAGCAGCTGGTTGAGCGTCTGCTCGCGCTCGTCGTGGCCTCCGCCCAGGCCGGCACCGCGCTGGCGGCCGACCGCATCGATCTCGTCAATAAAGATGATCGACGGAGCCTGAGACTTGGCCTCATTAAAGAGGTCGCGCACGCGGCTGGCGCCGACGCCCACGAACATCTCGACAAAGTCAGAGCCCGAGATGCTAAAGAACGGCACGCCTGCCTCGCCGGCAACGGCCTTAGCCAGCAGCGTCTTGCCGGTGCCGGGGGGACCGACCAGCAGCACGCCGCGCGGAATCTTGGCGCCGAGCTTGCGATAGCGGTCCGGATCGCTCAGGAAGTCGCGGATCTCCTCGAGGCTCCTCGACGGCCTCGTCCACGCCGGCAACGTCCTCGAACTTTACCTGGGGCGCGTAGCCTCGTTAGTCTTGGCGTTGGTCTTGCCAAACTGCATGTTCCTATTATTGGCGCCCATCATTTGGCGCATAAAGTAGAACATGATGGCGATCAGGGCGATCGTCGGCAGCACGCTCATCGCCAAGTCGCCCCAAAAATCAGGGTCGTTGGTGTTGACGATATACTTGGTGTCAGGGTGCTCCGCCATGAGCTCAGCAAGCGAATCGGAGCCGACATAGGTCGAGGAAAGCTCTGAGCTCGCTCGTATCGCCCTTGTCCTTTTCGTCTTCCAGTAATGACCCGCCACGCTTCCGTCTTGAACCGTATAGGTCAAATCTTCGACGCGATCCTGCTTAATGGCGCTGACCATCTAGCTCGTCGCGAGCTTAACGGTATTGCTGGAATTGGCAAAGCCGGAGCCCATGTTAAAGAAGGCGTAGCCCAGAAGCGCGCAAGCCAAAATAAAATACAGCCAGCCCGTACGCGTGGGCTTCTTGCCTCCAGGCATCCCCGGATCTTTGGGTCCCGGGGAGTCTGGTATTATCGTTACGGTCGTCGGGCATCTTACAAATAAACCTCCGGTTTCAAAATGCCCAGATACGGAAGGTTGCGATAGCGCTCGGCATAGTCGAGGCCGTAGCCCACCACAAAGGCATCGGGGCAATGGGTTCCAACATACTTGGGCGTGACGGCCGAGACGCGGTCCTCAACGTCCTTCCACAGGAGGCGGCGACCTCAGAGAAGCGGGCTTGCGGCTCTCGAGGTTCTTCATCAGGTACTTGGCGTCAGGCCCGAGTCCAGAATGTCCTCGACGATCGGCACGTCGCGACCGCGGATGTCGATATCCAGGTCCTTAATGATACGCACGATACCCGAGGACTTCACACCGTCGCCATAGCTCGAAACAGCCATGAAATCGATGTTGGTCGGCAGCTCGATCTTACGCATCAGGTCGCCCATAAAGACGGCGCCGCGCAGGACCGCAATCAGTACCCAGATCGCTACCCGCGTAGTCATCGCGTAATCTCCTCGCCCAGGCGAGAGACGATACCGTCGATATCCTCCTGTGTGAACAGAACCTTCTCGATATCCGGATGTTGAGAAGCCATGACAACCCTTTCTTGTGCTTATCGCCCACACACCGCCGTATGGACGCGAACTTCATATTCTAGCAGCGCACGGGTATATTTTCCAGCCCGTACGCCATCAGCGCGGGAATACCGTCAACGTCGCACAGAATAGCTGGCGTGGGACGCTATTCCGCATCGACCACACGAAGCAGATATGCCACGCGCGTTGCGGCCGTGCACAAAACGCTCGTCCGCGCGAACTCCGGCGACCCACACCACGGCACCCCGGCGCCGTCCTCACCATGGCACGCCGGCGCTCGAAACGGGAATGCGAGCCTCTCCTAGCAAGTCGGATACCTTCTTTGCTTCGACCACTCATTCCTAACGGCACATCACGTCTCCCGGTGCGGGACCGTCCACCCACAGGCGCGCCAATCGCGCCTCGGCAGGATCTCGCCACGCGAGCCTGCCAGGATCGCTCACTATCGCTGTCAGCAAAACCCAGGCAGCCGCGTCCACCAAAGCCGTCACTTCGGCAGCCGCAAGCTCACGGGCACGGCGCACGATATCGCATCCCGGCTCAACGGCCATCGGTTCTGCGACCAGCATGCGTCCCCCGCCCAGCGGCAAACGCCCGGGTATGGTGATCCAATCCGCGACCAGGCCCTCACGAGCCGCCGGCGCCTTAAACGCCAACATGCCAAATTCAACGCGCGCGTCAATTCCGCCGGGCGTGACCGAGCCGGCGCCCTCGGCAACGGGAAAGGACTCGCTCCACATGTCGCATCTCTGGACGAGCGTCCGGATCGATGCGTTTAATCGCCAATCGCACGATGCGCCGCGCAATCACTACCTCGGCGCAGCAAGGCGCCTGGCATCGAGCACCAGCGCGCGCCGTCTCTTTGCGCAAACAGCTTCGAAACGCTTGTGCCGACAGCTGGGATAGAAACCATCTTCGTCACCAAGGGATCTCGCAGGCAGCGCCAATCGTCTTGCACACGCTCGCGTTACGCTGTGCCACCACTGGCATTACCCGATGGCGCACGTAGTTTCGTAGATACGAAACATCCTCGTTGCTCTCGTCTTCACGCCACGGCTGACCATGTATCTGCAGATAGCCCACTAGCTCGCCATGAGTTAGGTCGAGCAAGGGACGCACCACGATATTCCTTCGGCGGGGAATGCTCGAAAGCCCAGCTGGACCCGACCCCTTAATAGCGTTCATCAAAAATGTTTCCGCGCGGTCCGAAGAGGTATGGGCAGTACAGATGCGCGCCGCCGTTCTCGGCGCCCCCGTCTTGGCACATAGTTCGCGAACATACCTTCGCGCCGCTGCATAACGCACCTCGCGCGCCGCCGCCTCGATATTGCCCGACTCCCCATCAAAATAAGCGTGCTCAACGCACAGCGGCAAACCATATTGCGCGCAAAGCTCACGCACAAAGGCCTCGTCGCCATCGGACGCCTTGCCTCGTAGATGATGGTTTACATGCAGCACATGCAGGCGCTCGCGAGCAATGGGGCAACGCCGCGTCCATCTTGGATATCCAGCTTTGATGTGCACGCCATAAGAAGCAGTGCCGTCGAGTCCGCACCGCCTGATACCATGGCACGACAGGAGCAGCCTGCTGCCTCGTCCGGGTCTCATCGACTGCCCCAGGCGCGGCATGGTGTCCGTAATGCTGTGATACCGTTGGCATTCGCTTCCTCCTCTATTCGTCCGCACCCATTGTATCCTTTGAATCTTATGTCTCGCCTGCACCTTCATATCCTCGGCAGTGGCTCTAAAGGCAACTGCGCACTCATCGAGGGCCGCAGGGGCTCATTATGGTCGATGACGGACTGTCTCGCCGCGAGACGCTCAAACGCATGGCGGAGCTCGGCCTTTCGGCAGACGACGTGTCCGCCCTGTTGTCACCCATGAGCACAGCGACCACATTAAGGGGCTTGAGGTATGGTGTAAGCATAGGAATGGCCCGATCTTTTCCAGTAGAGGCACGCTCACATCAAAGAAAGCCTCGCACATCTGCCTGTTGAGGAATTTGACCCAGGTGACACCCTCTCTATTGCCGGAGTCCACATTCAAACGTATTCGACATGCCACGACGTCGTCAATCCGGTCGGCTACCGTTTTGACGCTCAGGGCGATTCGGTTGGCTTTGCCACCGACACCGGCGAACTGTCGAAGCATGCCATCGATACGCTCAAGGACTGTCGCATTCTCGCACTCGAAAGCAACCACGATGTAACCATACTGCGTCAAGGCGACTATCCTCGCTTTCTTCAGGAACGTATCCTGTCTGTAAAGGACATCTCTCCAACGATCAGGCCGCCGATGCCGCACGCGCGTTGGTAACCGATCGCACCGAGCAACTTATCGCGATGCACATTAGCCAAGACAACAATCGCCCAAGCCTGACCGTCAAAACTACGCAAGCTCCTCGGCGCAACACTCGACAACGAGCTTGGCAGCGCCGCCACCCGCGTTGAGGGGCTGCATAAACTCACAATACGTCCCGCCGGGCAATATCGGCCCATGACCATTCAATAGGCCAGCCAAATAGAAAGGGGCCGGGAATCACTTCCAGCCCCTTAACGCAGGCACCGATGCTAATAGCCGATAGCGTTAGTCGATGGAAATCTTCGTAACGTTCTTCTTCTCGACAATCTTAGGAACCGTAACGGTAAGGATGCCGTCAGCGTACTTTGCAGAAAGGCCTCGCTCGAAGCATCCTTCAGATACACACCGCGCGTCGCGCTGTACGAGCTAAACTCCTTCTGCAGGAAGTTCTTGCCCTCGTTCTCTTCGCTCTCCTCGACATTCACGCAAATGGAAAGACGACCCTCATTGAGCTCAACATCGATGTCATCCTTGGCGACGCCAGTCAAATAGGCCTTGACCTCGTACCCGTCGCCCTTGTCCTCAACATCAACGGGGAACGCCTTAGAGGCGATCGAGTTGTTTGCCGATCGGTCATATCATCAAAGAGGTCAAACAACGAGCTAGCAGAGGGACGAACACCAAAGACCGAACGATAAGGAACCATGCTTGCCATGACTACCACTCCTTTAGGGACTGCCGAGCCATCTTCCAGGTGGCAGGGACTTCTTTGACGCTCTTATATATGCCCAACGGTCACGTATATATACATTTTGCTATAAAGTTTTTAATTTTCTTTCTATAAGCATATCTAAGTCTTTGTGACTAAGGTTTTAACGAGATAAAGGTTCTTTGAACCGCGCTATGAATACCATATACGCACCTGTCAAAACGGAGCGAGGGGCTTACAATGAGCGCATACACGTTGTTAATGACGACCTAAGGGCATCATGGACGATCGGACCTCCGACAATTCGTATGAGCCGCTGCAGAGACGATAGTTCCGCTTATTCACAGCCCAGACGCTACCATCGTCCCCATATTTCCCAAGATCCTATTGACGATGCAGAACCTGAGTCTGTAACTCGCAATCGTTATCAAACCCTTGAAGAAGCTCAATCAGGTCGCAGACACATGGGAGTCGCCTCGAGCGATGGTGTATCTCAAAGATGCCCCCTTATCCAAAAACAGCGCATGCAACCAGGGAGCAAACACAAACACCCACCCAGCAACATCGCAGAGGGCCCCGTCCCAAGCAAACTCTAACGCATTCCGCTCGCTATCTTGAGACGCCTAAGCAGGGGAAATCGATATTTACATCGTCAAACAGGGCGCAAACAGCATCGTCTCCAAATCGGCTGTTGATTATTGCCAGCGTGGCAATCGCACTGGTCGTTTATTTTGTTTTCTTCAAATAGAAGGCTTTTAAGCCATAGAGGCGTTTAGCCCATATCGACCAAACGCAAAGGGGAGGCCGCGAGGCCTCCCTTCTTAAAGTCATCCGACGGCCCGGTGCCGTCCACCGGTCAGCGGCGCCCTGGCCTCCACGGGCTGGCCCGCAGTACTCTCGGCGCGATGGGGCTTAGCTCCCGGTTCGGAACGGGACCGGGCGTGCCCCCATGCTATGGCCGCTGACCGGTGGGGGGCGCCCACCGTTACGGTGTCCGGTCTCTCTCGCGTGCCCTGGGGCCGCATGGCGTATAGGAAAGCATGACTCGGGGCATCCTCGTGCCCGGACCGCGCAAGCGCTGGGTCCCGCGGGCCGCGAGGTGCGGTTCCGGAAGAGCTCGGGCGATTAGTGCGGCTCGGCTGAGGCTGTCGCCAGCCTTGCACCTGCGGCCTATCGACCAGGTAGTCTACCTGGGCCCTTACCGGAAGGAGAACTGATCCCGGGAACGGCTTCCCGCTTAGATGCCTTCAGCGGTTATCCGCGCCGCACGTGGCTACCCGGCCGTGCCGTTGGTCGACAACCGGTTCACCAGAGGTGCGTCCACCCCGGTCCTCTCGTACTAGGGGGCAGCCTCCCTCGATTCTCCTGCGCCCGCGGAGGATAGGGACCGAACTGTCTCACGACGTTCTGAACCCAGCTCGCGTACCGCTTTAAACGGCGAACAGCCGTACCCTTGGGACCTGCTCCAGCCCCAGGATGCGATGAGCCGACATCGAGGTGCCAAACCTTGCCGTCGATGTGGACTCTTGGGCAAGATCAGCCTGTTATCCCCGGAGTACCTTTTATCCGTTGAGCGACGGCCCACCCACGCGGGGCCGCCGGATCACTAGAGCCTGCTTTCGCACCTGCTCGGCTTGTAGGCCTCGCAGTCAAGCCCGCTTATGCTCTTGCACTCAAGAAGGACGGTTGCCGACCGTCCCGAGCGGACCTTGCGCGCGCCTCCGTTACTCTTTAGGAGGCGACCGCCCAGTCAAACTGCCCGCCTGGCACGGTCCCCGAGCCGGTTGACGGCCTCGGGTTAGGACGCCGGTCGCGCGAGGGCAGTATTCAAGGCGGCTCCCCGGGGCTGGCGCCTCCGGATCGATGCCTCCCGCCTATCCTCTACGCGACGGGCCAGCGGCCAATGCCAAGCTGCAGTAAAGGTTCACGGGGTCTTTCCGTCCTTCCGCGGGGAATCCGCATCTTCACGACTAGTGGAATTTCACCGGGTCCATGGTCGAGACAGCGCCCAAGTCGTTGCGCCTTTCGTGCAGGTCGGAACTTACCCGACAAGGAATTTCGCTACCTTAGGACCGTTATAGTTACGGCCGCCGTTTACCGGGGCTTGGCTTCGGGGCTTCGCTCGCGCTAACCCCTCCGCGTGACCTTCCGGCACCGGGCAGGCGTCAGACCCTATACGTCGCCTTGCGGCTTCTGCAGAGTCCTGTGTTTTTGGTAAACAGTCGCTTGGGCCTCTCCACTGCGGCCCGCCTCCGCTCCCGGAGCAAGTCCGTTCACGTACGCGCGGGCACCCTTCTCCCGAAGTTACGGGGCCATTTTGCCGAGTTCCTTGACCATGGTTGACCCGATCGCCTCGGTATGTTCTACCCACCCACCTGTGTCGGTTTGCGGTACGGGCGGAGATGCCCCTGCCTAGGGGTTTTTCTGGGGACCACGGGCTCACTCGCTTCGCTCAAGCGCTTCGTCCGGAGCCTCGCCCTCGTGCGGACCGTATTTGCCTGGTCTCCGGGCCGCGCTCCATCACGGGGACGTCCAGAACCCCGCCGAGCCACCCCCAATCCGTCGCCCCGTCGGTCGTAGCGCCGCGTGCGCGGTGCAGGAATGTCTGCCTGCTGCGCGTCGGCTACGCCTACCGGCCTCGCCTTAGCCCCCGACTGACCCTGGGAGGATTAGCCTTGCCCAGAAACCTCGGGTTCACGGCGGACGAGTTACTCTCGTCTCTCGCTACTCATGCCAGCATTCTCACTCCCCAGCAGTCCACCGTCGGTGACCCTCCGGCTTCTCCGCCCATGGGAAGCTCCCCTACCGATTCTGAAAATCAAAATCCCGCCGCTTCGGTGTCCAGCTTAGCCCCGTGTATTGTCGGCGCATGTCCACTCGACCAGTGAGCTGTTACGCACTCTTTGAAGGGGTGGCTGCTTCTAAGCCAACCTCCTGGTTGTCTGCGCGGACGCACATCCTTTGCCACTTAACCGAGAATTGGGGGCCTTAGCGGGCGGTCTGGGCTGTTTCCCTCTCGAGCACACAGCTTAGCCCACATGCTCTGACTGCCGAGATATGGACCGACCGGCATTCGGAGTTCGGTTCGAATCGGTAGGCGGCGAAGCCCCCTCATCGATCCGGTGCTCTACCTCCGGCGGTTAACTCTACGACGCTAGCCCTAAAGCTATTTCGGGGAGAACGAGATATCTCCGGGTTTGATAGGCCTTTCACCCCTATCCCCAGGTCATCCGCTCACTTTTCAACGTAAGTCGGTTCGGGCCTCCACGGGGTCTTACCCCCGCTTCACCCTGCCCAGGGATAGCTCACCCGGCTTCGCGTCCGCGGCATGCGGGACTCAAATCGCCCTGTTCAGGCTCGCTTTCGCTCCGGCTCGCTTCCCAGCTTAACCTCGCCGCGTGCCAGCAACTCGCTGGCTCATTCTACAAAAGGCACGCCGTCACACCATAAAGGTGCTCCGACTGCTCGTGGGCGCACGGTTTCAGGTACTGTTTCACTCCCCTCCCGGGGTGCTTTTCACCTTTCCCTCACGGTACTGGTGCGCTATCGGTCACAGGGAGTATTCAGGCTTGGAGGGTGGTCCCCCCGGGTTCGGACCGGGTTTCACGTGCCCGGCCCTACTCAGGGACCGCGTCGCGCGTCCGGTCTGGGTTCGCGTACGGGGCTCTCACCCGCTGCGGCCGGCCTTCCCATGCCGTTCCGCTCCCCAGCCGGACCTGCGCCCGGGGCGGCAGCCCCGGATGCGCGGCCTGCAACCCGTCGGCGGAACCCCTGCCGGGTATGCCCGCTCCACGGTTTGGCCTAGGTCCCCTTTCGCTCGCCGCTACTCGGGGAATCTCGAGGTTGATTTCTTCTCCTCCGGGTACTTAGATGTTTCAGTTCCCCGGGTTCCTCCCCGCCCTATGTGTTCATTGCGGGGATATGCCACCGCTGTGCATGGGTTCGCCGTTCTCAGTCCCCCGGGTCGAAGGATGCTCCTCGCCGGGGATTATCGCAGCTTGCCGCGCCCTTCGTCGACTTCCGATGCCAAGGCATCCGCCGTGCGCCCATGGTACCTTGCGGGACCGCATCGGGCCCGCGGGATATCCACGTGTCGCTAAAGTTAATTAATCGATATCATGAATAGCGCTCGTATGTCGCAATTCGGGTATCTCATACCGCGGCACAGTCTTGACTGTGCTCGCGATCAGATTCTCCTCACTCGGTCCTAAATAAGTGAATTCCTCTTGTTTGGATCTACGGATGAATGATTGCTATCATTCTCTCGGCGGCCTTGCGAAAAACAAATCCAAGTTAGACCATTTCAAATGGTTCGATGTCTGCCCGGATGCGACACTGAAGTAAGTGTCCATCCTCGCAGTATCCGGTCTCAAGTGCACGCCCCCGCGGCCGATCCGGTCCGATCGGGCCGCGCGGCAAGGAGATATATTGCCAGACCGGAGGGGCGCCGTGGGCGGGAATCTGGGCGTACACATTTCCACACATCTTGGGATCCTCAGCTGTATTTGCCAGTAATAAAGAGGGACCTCGTTTCCGAGCCCTCCTCCGTCTAACTATAGAAATAGGCTTTCAAAGCCTTAGGCCAACAACTTGCGACCGGACTCCTCAATCGCGTCAAGTGCGGCATCAGCCTCGGCATCCGCGCCCTAGCGAAGATGTAGAGCTTGATCTTGGGCTCGGTGCCGGAAGGACGCACGATGGCCTTGTTCCCGCCCTCAAGATCGAACTCGATGACGTCGGCCCTGGGCAGACCGTTCACGCAGGTGTTGTAATCCACGACAGCCTCAATCTTGGAACCGGCGAGCTCCGGCGGGTTCTCGCGCAGACCGGCCATGATGCCGGCCATCTTGGCGGCACCATCGGCGCCGGGGTAGCTCAGCGAGACGGTCTTGTTGTGATAGAAGCCGTGCTTCTCGTACAGCTCGTGCATCGCATCTGCAAGGTTCTTGCCCTGAGCTTGTAATACTGCGCCATCTGGCAAATCAGAAGAGAAGTGCTCACGGCGTCCTTGTCGCGCACGTGGTCGCCGGAGAGATAGCCGTAGCTCTCCTCAAAGCCAAAGATGAAGCGGTCGACCTCGCCGGCGTCAGACAGACCGGTGATGATATCGCCGATGTACTTGAAGCCCGTGAGGCAGCGGCGGAGCTCAAAACCGTACTCGTCGGCCAGAGCGTCAACCATGGCGGAAGAAACGATAGTAGTAACGGCAACCTTCTTAGTGAGGTCCTCACCGCGGGCAGCACGGGTCTTGCAGATATAGTCGAGCAGCAAAACGCCCATCTCGTTACCGGTCAGCAGCAGATAGTCATCGCCATTCTTAACGGCAACGCCAACACGGTCGGCGTCGGGATCGGTTGCAAGCAGCAAATCAGGGTGAACCTGCTCGCACAGGTCAATGCCCTTCTGCATGGCCTGACGAATCTCGGGGTTAGGATACGGGCAGGTCGGAAATCGCCGTTAGGCCCTCTGCTCAGGAACAACCGTGACATCGGTGATGCCAGCGCGCTCGAGCACCGTCGTGACGGGAATGAGGCCGGTACCGTTGAGCGGGGTGTAGACGAGCTTGAGCGGAGCGCCTGCGATCTCCTCGGCAGAAAGGTTGGTCACGCCGCGGGCGAGAACGGCGTCATAATAACGCTCGAGGCACGAGTCATCGATCCATTTGACCAGACCCTGCTCAAGAGCCTCATCGAAGTCCATGGACTTCACACCGGTAAACGTATCGGTCTCGGCGATAGCCTTAGAAATTGCATCGGCAGCCTCGCAGTGATCTGGCAGCCGTCGGGGCCATAGGCCTTATAGCCGTTATACGGCGCCGGGTTATGGCTAGCGGTCATGCAAATTCCACCGGAGCACTTAAGGTCGCGGACGGCCCAGGAGAGCGTCGGCACGGGAGAAATCTTGGGATACACGAGGGCAGTCACGCCGTTTGCTGCAAGAATGGCAGCCGTCGTCTTGACGAACAGCTCACCTTTATTGCGGCTATCGCGAGCGATGGCGACCGTCGGATGCTCGAAGGTCGCATTGAGGTAGTCAGCGAATCCCTGGTCGCACGACCGACCGTATAGATATTTCATACGGTTAGTGCCCGCACCGATAGTGCCGCGAAGGCCGGCAGTACCGAAGGCGAGATCCTGAAGAGCGTCGGTGATGGCGTCCTCATCACCCTGCACCTTCATCGTGTTAAGCTCAGCGAGGAGCTCCGTCCTTGACATTGGCAATCCAAGTATCAAGCAGCTCATGAACATCTGCCATGTGAGTCCTTCCGTCACAATCAATAAAACGACCCGTGTAAAACAGGACAAGCGCAGCAGTGCGCTAAAGCAAATATTAGTCCATTGAGAACAAAGAACCGACCAAAGAACGGTGAACGTCTATATTCAGCGGTGGATGATTAAATTGATTTAATTGCATAAGGAATGTATCACGCAAACGCAAAAAAGGGGAGGCCGCAGGCCTCCCCTTCTTAAAGTCATCCGCCGGCCCGGTGCCGTCCACCGGTCAGCGGCGCCCTGCTCTCCCACGGGCTGACCCCGCAGTACCATCGGCGCGGTGCGGCTTAGCTTCCGGGTTCGGAATGGGACCGGGCGTGCCCCCCACGCAATGGCCGCTGACCGGTGGGCGGCGCCCACCGTTCTCGGTGTCCGGTGTCTCTCTCGCGTGCCCTGGGGCCGCATGGCGTATAGGAAAGATGACTCGGGGCATCCTCGTGCCCGGACCGCGCAAGCGCTGGGTCCCGCGGGCCGCGAGGTGCGGTTCCGGAAGAGCTCGGGCGATTAGTGCGGCTCGGCTGAGGCTGTCGCCAGCCTTGCACCTGCGGCCTATCGACCAGGTAGTCTACCTGGGCCCTTACCGGAAGGAGAACTGATCTAGGGAACGGCTTCCCGCTTAGATGCCTTCAGCGGTTATCCGCGCCGCACGTGGCTACCCGGCCGTGCCGTTGGTCGACAACCGGTTCACCAGAGGTGCGTCCACCCCGGTCCTCTCGTACTAGGGGGCAGCCTCCCTCGATTCTCCTGCGCCCGCGGAGGATAGGGACCGAACTGTCTCACGACGTTCTGAACCCAGCTCGCGTGCCGCTTTAATCGGCGAACAGCCGAACCCTTGGGACCGACTCCAGCCCCAGGATGCGATGAGCCGACATCGAGGTGCCAAACCTTGCCGTCGATGTGGACTCTTGGGCAAGATCAGCCTGTTATCCCCGGAGTACCTTTTATCCGTTGAGCGACGGCCCTTCCACTCGGGGCCGCCGGATCACTAGAGCCGACTTTCGTCCCTGCTCGGCTTGTGGGCCTCGCAGTCAAGCCCGCTTGTACTCTTGCACTCAAGAAGGACGGTTGCCGACCGTCCCGAGCGGACCTTCGCGCGCCTCCGTTACCCTTTAGGAGGCGACCGCCCCAGTCAAACTACCCACCTGGCACGGTCCCCCATCCGGATGACGGCATGGGGTTAGGACGCCGGCGCGCCGAGGGCGGTATTCCAAGGTCGGCTCCACCCGGGGCTGGCGCCCGGACTTCGATGCCTCCTGCCTATCCTCTACGCGCGGGACAGCGGCCAATGCCAAGCTGCAGTGAAGGTTCACGGGGTCTTTCCGTCCTTCCGCGGGTAAGTCGCATCTTCACGACTAGTGGAATTTCACCGGGTCCATGGTCGAGACAGCGCCCAATTCGTTGCGCCTTTCGTGCAGGTCGGAACTTACCCGACAAGGAATTTCGCTACCTTAGGACCGTTATAGTTACGGCCGCCGTTTACCGGGGCTTGGCTTCGGGGCTTCGCTCGCGCTAACCCCTCCGCGTGACCTTCCGGCACCGGGCAGGCGTCAGACCCTATACGTCGGCTCTCGCCTTCTGCAGAGTCCTGTGTTTTTGGTAAACAGTCGATTGGGCCTCTTCACTGCGGCCGGCCTCCGCTCGCCCAGCAAGTGGGTCCACGTACGCGCCGGCGCCCTTCTCCCGAAGTTACGGGGCGATTTTGCCGAGTTCCTTGACCATGGTTGCCCCGATCGCCTCGGAATGCTCTTCCTACCCACCTGTGTCGGTTTGCGGTACGGGCGGAGATGCCCCTGCCTAGGGGTTTTTCTGGGGACCACGGGCTCACTCGCTTCGCTCAAGCGCTTCGTCCGGAGCCTCGCCCTCGCGGGGGACCGGATTTCCTGGTCTCCGGGCCGCGCTCCATCACGGGGACGTCCAGAACCCCGCCGAGCCACCCCCAATCCGTCGCCCCGTCGGTCGTGACGCGTGCACGGTGCAGGAATGTCCACCTGCTGCGCGTCGCCTACGGCTTCCGCCCTCGGCTTAGCCCCCGACTGACCCTGGGAGGATTAGCCTCGCCCAGGAAACCTCGGGTTTACGGCGGACGAGTTACTCTCTCGTCTCTCGCTACTCATGCCAGCATTCTCACTCCCCAGCAGTCCACCGTCGGTGACCCTCCGGCTTCTCCGCCCATGGAAGCTCCCCTACCGATTCTGAAAATCAAAATCCCGCCGCTTCGGTGTCCAGCTTAGCCCCGTGTATTGTCGGCGCATGTCCACTCGACCAGTGAGCTGTTACGCACTCTTTGAAGGCGTGGCTGCTTCTAAGCCAACCTCCTGGTTGTCTGCGCGGACGCACATCCTTTGCCACTCGGCCGGAACTTGGGGACCTTAGCGGGCGGTCCGGGCTGTTTCCTCTCGAGCACACAGCTTAGCCCACATGCTCTGACTGCCGCGCTCTTGGCCGACCGGCATTCGGAGTTCGGTTCGGAATCGGTAGGCGGCGAAGCCCCCTCATCGATCCGGTGCTCTACCTCCGGCGGTTAACTCTCGACGCTAGCCCTAAAGCTATTTCGGGGAGAACGAGATATCTCCGGGTTTGATAGGCCTTTCACCCCTATCCCCAGGTCATCGGCGCACTTTTCAACGTACGTCCGTTCGGCCCTCCACGGGGTCTTACCCCCGCTTCAGCCTGCCCAGGGATAGCTCACCCGGCTTCGCGTCTGCGGCGCGGGACTCAAGTCGCCCTGTTAAGGCTCGCTTTCGCCCGGCTCCCTTTCGGTTAACCTGCCCCGCGCCAGCAACTCGCTGGCTCATTCTACAAAAGGCACGCCGTCACAGGACAAGCCTGCTCCGACGCCTTGCGGGCGCACGGTTTCAGGTACTGTTTCACTCCCCTCCCGGGGTGCTTTTCACCTTTCCCTCACGGTACTGGTGCGCTATCGGTCACATGGGAGTATTCAGGCTTGGAGGGTGGTCCCCCCGGGTTCGGACCGGGTTTCACGTGCCCGGCCCTACTCAGGGACCGCGTCGCGCCGTCCGGTATGTTCGCGTACGGGCTGTCACCCGCTGCGGCCGGCCTTCCCATGCCGTTCGGCTCCCCAGCCGGACCTGCGCCCGGGGCGGCAGCCCCGGATGCGCGGCCTGCAACCCGTCGGCGGAACCCCTGCCGGGTATGCCCGCTCCACGGTTTGGCCATAGGTCCCCTTTCGCTCGCCGCTACTCGGGGAATCTCGAGGTTGATTTCTTCTCTCCTCCGGGTACTTAGATGTTTCAGTTCCCCGGGTTGTCCTCCCCGCCCCTATGCGTTCGGGCCGGGGATATGCACACCTCTGTGCATGGGTTCGCCCATTCGGAAGGCCCCGCCGGGTCGAAGGGTGTGTGCCCCTAACCGCGGATTATCGCAGCTTGCCGCGTCCTTCATCGGCTCCATGTGCCAAGGCATCCGCCGTGCGCCCGTGGTATCTTGCGGGACCGCATCGGGCCCGCGGGATATCCACGTGTCGCTAAAGTTAATTAATCGATATCATGAATAGCGCTCGTATGTCGCAATTCGGGTATCTCATACCGCGGCACAGCCTTCACTGTGCTCGCGATCAGATGCTCCTCACTCATTAATAAGTGAATTCCTCTTGTTTGGATCGGATGAATGATTGCTATCATTCTTACTGTTTAATCGCAGAAAAGAATCGAGTCTGGAAGAGGATTCTCTTCCATCTCTCTCCTATCGCTATGCGGCTCTCAAGGTACGCGGGTGCGACCCCGGGGACCGGGTGCTGCGGGGACTTATCCTGGCGGGACATCTACCGGACGGGCTCCTGCCCTCCATTCGAGTTAAAGTGTTTTCTCTCTAGAAGAAGTATCTCCCTAGAAAGGAGGTGATCCAGCCGCACGTTCCCGTACGGCTACCTTGTTACGACTTCACCCCCCTCACCCTCCACACCTTCGGCGCCTCCCCCCTCAGATGGTTGGGCCGGCGACTTCGGGTGCAGACGACTCGGGTGGTGTGACGGGCGGTGTGTACAAGGCCCGGGAACGCATTCACCGCGGCATGCTGATCCGCGATTACTAGCAACTCCGACTTCATGGGGGCGGGTTGCAGCCCCCAATCCGAACTGGGGCCGGCTTTCAGGGATCCGCTCCGGCCTCGCGCCATCGCATCCCGCTGTACCGGCCATTGTAGCACGTGTGCAGCCCAGGGCATAAGGGGCATGATGACTTGACGTCGTCCCCGCCCTCCTCCGGATTGACTCCGGCGGTCCCGCATGGGTTCCCGGCATCACCCGAGGTGCTGGCAACATGCGGCGGGGGTTGCGCTCGTTGCGGGACTTAACCAAACATCTCACGACACGAGCTGACGACAGCCATGCACCACCTGTGACCGCTCCTCTCGGCCACCGGGGTCTCCCCCGGCTTCACGGTCATGTCAAGCCCTGGTAAGGTTCTTCGCGTTGCTTCGAATTAAGCCACATGCTCCGCTGCTTGTGCGGGCCCCCGTCAATTCCTTTGAGTTTTAGCCTTGCGGCCGTACTCCCCAGGCGGGACGCTTAATGCGTTGGCTGCGGCACGGAGGGGATCGTCCCCCCACACCTAGCGTCCATCGTTTACGGCTGGGACTACCAGGGTATCTAATCCTGTTCGCTCCCCCAGCTTTCGCGCCTCAGCGTCGGTCTCGGCCCAGAGGGCCGCCTTCGCCACCGGTGTTCCACCCGATATCTGCGCATTCCACCGCTACACCGGGTGTTCCACCCTCCCCTACCGGACCCGAGCCCGGCGGTTCCGGGGCTTCGGGGGGTTGAGCCCCCCGCCATTTGACCCCCTGCCTGCCGGGCCGCCTACGCGCGCTTTACGCCCAATGAATCCGGATAACGCTCGCCCCCTACGTATTACCGCGGCTGCTGGCACGTAGTTAGCCGGGGCTTCTTCTGCAGGTACCGTCTTGTCTCATCCCTGCTGAAAGCGGTTTACGACCCGAGGGCCTTCGTCCCGCACGCGGCGTCGCTGCGTCAGGGTTCCCCCCATTGCGCAAGATTCCCCACTGCTGCCTCCCGTAGGAGTCTGGGCCGTGTCTCAGTCCCAATCTGGCCGGTCGGTCTCTCAACCCGGCTACCCGTCGTCGGCACGGTGGGCCGTCACCCCGCCGTCTACCTGATGGGCCGCGGAGCCATCCCCTCGGGCTTTAGCCGGGGTGCCATGCGGCACCCCGGGGTATCCGGTATTACCCGTCCTTTCGGGCGGCTATCCCGGGGGAGGGGGCGGGTTCTCCACGTGTTACTCAGCCGTTCGCCACTCGCTTCCCTCCGAGGAGGGGTGCCGTTCGACTTGCATGTGTTAGGCGCGCCGCCAGCGTTCATCCTGAGCCAGGATCGAACTCTCCGTCCAAATATTCTGGGCCTCGAGCCCGTCCGGTCCTCACAACTATCAGCTGATCGGTTCCGTTCGATTCATATGGTTCTATTAGATAGGAAAAGGAATTTCTCGGGGCCGCCTCTCGGCGGCCTTGCGAAAAACAAATCCAAGTTAGACCATTTCAAATGGTTCGATGTCTGCCCGGATGCGACACTGAAGTAAGTGTCCATCCTCGCAGTATCCGGTTCTCAGGTGCACGCCCCGCGGCCGATCCGGTCCGACCGGGCCGCGCGGCAAGGAGATATATTGCCAGACCGGAGGGGCGCCGTGGGCGGGAATCGCGCACTCCATATTTTGTTCACAAATGAATAGGTCCCCAGTCGCATCACTGAGGTTAAAACTGAAGCATTGGCTTCTGATATTGGCAATGACCAGCTGTTTTATGAGTATTGAGACATCGGTCATCTCTGGAGCGCTACTTTACTCCAAAGGCATCAGCTATTTGTTTCCCATCGGTAAAAGGCGGGTTTTGTTCGCCAAGCGTTCTTATATATAGATAGATACGGGTTCGAACCCGTGCACCGGCAACAAAAAGCGGCAGGCATCCGCCAGTCGCTTTTCTATTCTATGGTGGGCCGTCAGGGGGATCAGCCTGCTTCGCAGGCGGCCGCTGCGGCGCTTTCGCGCTGCGCGCTGCGCTGGCAAACGCTCACGCGTTTCCTCAGCTCCGCGCCCTTTCGGGTTCGAACCCGTGCCGCGGCAACAAAAAGCGACCAACCGGAGTCGATCGCTTTCTTTCTATGGTGGGCCGTCAGGGTTCGAACCCTGGACCTTGGGATTAAAAGTCCCCTGCTCTGCCAGCTGAGCTAACGGCCCGCGGGTGGCATTGTACCACGGTCTGGGACTATTCCCAACTCCATTGGCCGTTCTGGAAAATCACAACTTCACGTCCATCAGGCGTAATGCCCGTAATATCGATGTCGTCCGTGCCGATCATAAAATCGACGTGCGTGCTCGAGACGTTAACGCCATGCTCCAGGAGCTCCTCCTTGGACATGTCACCCACCCTCGATGCATTCGGGGAAACCGACACCCTAGCGCGAGATGGCAGCTAGCGTTCTCGTCATAGAGCGTATCGTAGAACAGAACACCACTTTCGCGGATCGGCGTGTTCTTGGAAATGAGCGCGACCTCTCCCAGGTGAGCAGCGCCCTCGTCAGTATCGATGATACTTGCGAGCGTTGCCTTGCCCACGCGGGCGTCGTAGCCCACCACGCGGCCGCCCTCGAACTTAATCCAAAATCGTCGACTTTATTGCCGTGGTGGATGAGCGGCATGGCCGAGTACACGATACCGTCGGCGCGCATACGATCGGGCGAAGTGAAGACTTCCTCGGTGGGAATGTTGGGGAAGAAGGGTGCCCATCGGGCGTCTTGCCCTTGCCGCCGGCCCACTCGTGACCCTTCGTCATGCCAATCGTCAGATCGGTTCCATTTGCCGCGGTGTAATGCAGGCGGTCGAAACAATTGTCGTTCAGGAAACGCAGGTTCTTTTCGAATGCGGCGTCATGGAGTTCCCAGTCGCTCTCTGGGTCCTGGCCATCGGCGCGAGCGGGTGCAGAATCGCATTCCACAGCTTATAGATTGCAACCTCATCGGCGTCTCCTGGAACACCTCGCGCGCCCAAGCCACGACCGGAGCGCCGGCGATGCACCACGGATTGATGTTGTAATCCAGTCCACGGCGGAAAACTTTGCACTGCGTGCTCCTTGCCTTAGAAGCTGCAGCGGGCTTAGCGGGATCGATGCCCTTAAGGGCGGCAGGGTCCGCACCCTCGATAAAGATAAAGCAGGCACCGTCCTGGGCCAGGGAATCCAGCTGCAGGCGCTTCCACTCGGGCGTCTGCTCAAAATAGCCTTTCTCGACATGCTCGTACGTGAGCCCTCGTCACGGCATCATCGGCCCAAATGACCGTCACGTGGCCGGCGCCGGCGGCATATGTCTCCGCGACCACCACGCGCGCAAACGGCGCGCACTCGACCGGAGACTGAACTACGACTTCCTGGCCGGGCTTAACGTTTACGCCCTTGCGGACAACCAGGCGCGCATAGTTTTAATCTTGGGCTCCAGGGACTTCATACCCTCCAAGGCCTCTTCGACCGTCAGGGCAGCTCGAATCATGTGCCACTCCATCTATCTATAGAACAGTAAAAAGGCGCGCCGCAAAAACGACGCGCCTTATATCTTAGCGATAAGTATGTATGCAAACGCTACTTCTTCTTGGAGTCCTTCTTATCCTCCTCGGCAGCTGCGCGCTCGATAAGAGCGTTGAGCTTGTTCGGACATGCCTCGGCCTGCGCGCGGTACATGTTGCGCAAGGGACGAATACGAGCGAAGTCGTAGATAAAGTCACCTAAGATGATGACATAGGACAAAACAATGCCGACCATCTGGACGGGACTGGACACCGTGCCGCCGGGAGCGAAGTAGAGCGAAGCCCAAATTGCCACGACGAGTACCATGCCGATGGCGAGCACGGCCCACCAGATACGACGGCGCTTGGTGTAGTCCCCGTCCCGCTTGAGGAGGATATTCGACACCGTGTAGATGCGGTCCTCCTTGGCGCTGCTTAGCCTTGCGGGCGCGCTTCTCCCTTTAGAGAGGCCCTCGAGGTTCTCACCCTTCTCGAGCTCTTTGCGGCGTGCCTTAGACGAAGCCGGCACGACGCGAACGGAGCTCGCCGCCTGGCGGGCGGGCTTAGCAGATGCGGCGGACTTGCGCGCAACCCCGGTAACTTCGTGGATTGCGTGCGCTTGTTCGTGGCGCTACGGGTACTCACTTATGCGTTCTCCTTCATGCTTGTGCACTGGGAGCCCGTGATGATCTGGAAGGCCTCGCGATAGCGCTCGGACGTGCCATCGATGACCTCGGCGGGCAGGTGCGGGGTCTCCCCGTCATATCCCAGTTGGCCTTGAGCCAATTGCGGACGAATTGTTTGTCGTAGCTAGGCTGGATCTTGCCCTCCTCGTAGCTGGCAGCAGGCCAGAAACGGCTGGAGTCGGGCGTGAGGCACTCGTCGATCAAGCGTGACCTTGCCATCTATGACACCAAACTCAAACTTAGTGTCGGCGATGATGATGCCACGGGTCGCGGCGTACTCGGCGGCAGCCTTGTAGACCTTGAGGAAAGGTCGCGAATCTGCGTGGCGATGTCCTCGCCCACGATCTCGCAGCAACGCTCGAACGAGATGTTCTCGTCGTGGTCGCCGATCTCGGCCTTCGTGGAAGGCGTGAACAGCGTCTGGGGAAGCTTGGAGGCCTCGGTCAGGCCCTCAGGCAGCTGGATACCGCAGACGGTGCCGTTCTCGTCGTAGGTCTTCTTGCCCGAACCGGTCAGATAGCCGCGGACGATGCACTCGATAGGAATCGTCTGGGCCTTCTTAACCAGCATAGCGCGGCCAGCGAGGTAGTCACGATACTCAGCAAACTCCTCGGGGAAATCCGCCGGGTCGATGGAAACGAGATGGTTGGGGACGATGTCGGCAAACTTATCGAACCAGAATGCCGAGATGCGATTGAGTACCTCTCCTTAAACGGAATCTCGTCGGGAAGAATGAAGTCGAACGCAGAAATGCGGTCGGTGGCGACCATCAGCAGGTTTTCACCGGCATCGTAAATATCACGAACCTTGCCACGGAATCCGGACGACGCTCCATCGTTGTCACGTGAGTCACTCTTACCTAAATACGACAGAAATGCGGGTTCTTTCCGCATGTTTTCGCAAACTCGGGCGGCAGGGACGCGGCCCTCCTTCACCGAATAGCGAAAAGCTAGTGCTCCATTGTAGTAGATGCCGCGTCTGCCGTGTGCTCGCGGGGCAGATGAATTGTAAAAGTCGTACCCTTTCCAAGCCCGACTCCACGGATATGTAGCCATGGTGACGCTCGACGATGCTTGGTCACGGCGAGGCCCACGCCCAGGCCGCCGGCCTCGCGAGCGCGGCTCGCATCGGCGCGCCAAAACCGCCCGAAGATGCGCGACAGATCGTCCTTGGCAATACCGATGCCTGTATCCGAAACGGCAATACTGACATGTCTGCGGTCACTGAGCACCGACACCACGACCCAACCGTCCTCGGGGTATAGCGCATCGCGTTGCTCATGAGGTTGATGACGCATTGGGTGATCATGTCGGGATCGGCTTCGACGACATCGTCGTGCCCCTGGGTTTCATCTGCAAAGCGAAGACGAAGGTCACGGTCGGCAAACAGACGCTCCTGGCCGTTCACAATCGATCGCACGAACGGAACCATGTCCACCGGTTCTAGATTGAGCGGAGCCGTGCTGTTTTCCATACGCGATAGGTCGAGCATCTGCTGCACCAGACGAGCCAGGCGACGCGTCTCGGAAGCGACCGTCTCCAGGTGTTCGTCGTCGGTGGGATACACACCGTCTTGCATAGCCTCGACCGTTGCAAGCATGGCCATGAGCGGCGTGCGCAGCTCGTGGGCAACATCAGAGGTCAGGCGCTTCTCGTGCTTCATATCTTTCTCGAGTGAGGTGGCCATCTCGTCGAAGGTCTCTCCCAGCCGATCGATTTCGTCATCGCCGCGCAAGCCCGTACGAGCGGACAAATCGCCGTCGCGAATCTGCTTGGCGGTGCTGGTAATACGATGAATCGGCTTGGTGAGCATGCGCGACACGAACGATCCGATAACAACCGAGATGCAGACCGCAACAACCGCGGCAAGGGCCATGGCGTTAAAGGTCTTCTCCCTAAACGCAGAATCTGCCTTGGTGAGCAGGGCGTCGGAGCCGATGGCCCATAGCTTTACCTGTCCGACATGTTCGCCAGAGGACGTAACGATTTCGACGTTGGCAACGCTATCGGAGTCGGTGGGCGCTGACGAGACCGGGCTATGCGCTGCTTTTTACCGCTCGAGCTGCTCGACGGCGATTCGCTCTCGCGCACATCGGCGGTCGCACTTGCCGAAGGCCATGAGTCGTCATAGACGACAACGCCCTTTGTTGACGACCTGCATGCTCGATCGTCGGAAACCAAACTCGACGTTGCGACCGTGCGCAGTTCTCCCGCGGTCCAAGAGCCGTTTTCCTCATATGAGGTTGCCAACTTCTCGGCAGCGGAATTTGCGATTTCGACGATATTGGAGCGCGTGTAATCCGAAAAGACCGTGCCCCACACAACAGAGACAACGCCCACCAGCACCAATACCGTCATGAGCGATGTCAGAGCAAAAGCAAGTGCCATGCGCGAGGGATAGCTCATCGTTGGCCGTGATCGAACGAGGCGTGTTCCAACTAGCCTTGGAACCCGCCTCGCTCTCCTGTTTGTGCTTTTGTCCGATTTCAAAGCGCGCAGGTGTCATATGTGATTTCCTATTTTCGCCCGACTTATCGGCCTTGGCCGGAGCCTCGAAACGATAGCCGACACCATGGACGGTGTAGAGCCACTTGGCTTCTTGGGATCATCGCCCAGCTTGGCGCGAAGGTTCTTCACGTGGCTATCGATGGTGCGCTCGCCCTCAAAGTCGTACCCAAGCACCTTCTCGACCAACTCCATACGGTTGTACACGCGACCCGGATGACGGGCGAGCGTGGTGAGGAGCTTGAACTCGGAGGCGGTGAGGTCGACCTCTTTGCCCTCGACCAAGATCTTGTGGCCCGAGATATCGATCACCAGGTCACCGAAGTCGAGCACCTCGACCTGCGGCTCATCGGCCTGATGGGCGCGACGGAACAGCGCGCGCACGCGGGCAACGAGCTCGCGCGGCGAGAACGGCTTAATCAGATAGTCGTCGGCGCCGAGCTAGAGACCGATGATGCGATCCTCGACCTCGCCCTTTGCGGTGAGCATGATGATCGGCACATCCGAGGTATCGCGAATGGCGCGGCAAACGCGCTCGCCGGGATCTTGGGGAGCATAAGGTCGAGCACGACCAGGTCGAACTGATGCTTCTCGAACTCCTCGACAGCGGACTGGCCATCGCCAACGCCCACGACCCAATAACCCTCGCGCTCGAGATAGGCAGCGACGGCGTCACGGATTGCCTTCTCATCCTCGACCAGCAGAATCTTTTGCATCTGAAGCCATAACACGGCCCCTGTCTCAATTAGCTAAGAACAAGCCCATTTTAACGACGAGCCGCCGGATGCCGCTATGACGCGGCAGCTCGGCGGGCGGTACTCACAATTACAACGCGTTTATTCCCCTGTTGGCGCCTTTTAACCCCTCTAAGCTTAAAGAGAGAACAGGCGTGCAGTGACCGTCTCTGGTATACCCTGGCTGTTGCGCACCGTGGCGTACGTAAGGAATGAGTCCGATTTTCCCGCCGTAGCTGGATAATCGCCATACTCAAAGCGCGGTCGGGCGACAGTAGCGAGCCATAGGTCTTGGTAGAGGTGTCGATCAGAAAATGCGACGCCTGTACCTTAACAAGGTATTTATTCTTCTTGCCAGCCGCACATGCGAGCGGCTCGCGTGACAGGAAAGGTACGGCCCTCCCTCATTACCGATATATGTGCCCATGTTGCCCAGGCTGCCCACGCCGCTATAGGCCGCCTCGATAGAAAACACGAAGGTATCGCCCATATATACGGCCTCGAAAGGCGAGACTGACGAAGGGAGGACCAGCTGGGCACGCTTGGTGTTGTTGCCGTCGGTCGATCGATTGCCGTTATGCCGTAGTAGACGCCCTCGTCGTTGCGGACACGCGGCGAGATGGTCAAAATGCCGTCGCTCGCTCGCGGGGCCGACGCAAAGCGGCCCGTCGATTTCCAAATTGCCTCGGCCTTGATTCATCAAGCGAGCGACGATAGCAAAACGAATCACTACTCGTTTTATTGCCGCCTGCCGAAGGCATTTTATACCAGATAACCGATGACCCGAACGCCGTAAACAGGGGGATCATAGTCCTTGCCACCTCGATCGAGCTCAACCACGTCGCCAGAGAGCGAAGCGCCCGACAGATTTTGAGCGTAGAGCTTCCACGATTAATTGGCAAAGTTCATCTCAACCCACGCGAATACGCCGTCGCCGGCACGGACATCGTAGAATGCATATCCCGTGCCCTCGATATGATCCTCGATTAATGTGGTAAGCGAGCCATCGCCCAGGTTAAGCACACCGAGTGTGTTGGCGTGCAGTGCCGATGCGGGCGCCATCATCGCCGCGGCGTAATCGCCGTCGCAGTAGTACAGCAGCGTACCCAGCGGTAGCGTCCACGACGCCGCCGGCTCAAGATCGATGTCGACTGCCTCGTACTCATCCGTAATCGAGATGATTTTGGAATCGTCCTTGATAACCTGCGGCTCGCCGGCGGCGTCATCGCTGGTGCCCGTTTTTCGAGCATCCGGCAAGCAACGTGGCAGCGCCCGCGGCAGCCCCACCGAGCACAAAGCCGCGACGCGATATTCCGTTCTTGATGATCGGCGATACCCATTAGGCGTATCTCGGCGCGAGCGGCCTCGATAGCGCGTGTAAGCTGGTCGGCGCAGGAGGTCTTTTCATACCGCAGGTATTACCGGCGAGAACCTCGATTACGCGATCGGCAGGAGCGCCCTCGACCAGCTTGGAGATAGCCTTGAGATTGCCGTCGCAGCCGCCGGTAAACTCAACGCCCATCACCTTGTTGCCGTCATCGGAAAGGTCAAGGTGAATATTGCGAGCGCACACGCCTTGAGGCTTGTAATCAAACGAAATCATGCGATCCCTCTCAGAATGTTATTCGAGACGACTATTATCCCCGTCTTTCCCTACAACGAGGCGCTTTGCCGGCAACACACATTACCAGCAAAGCGCCCTAAAAGCTAACGTTATGCCCGAACCTACTCGAAGCTCAGCTGCTCCAGACGATCAAAGACCGTGTCGATACGGGTGAGGAAGTCCCACGGGTCAAAAATCTCGTCGAGCTTCTCCTGGCTAACGGTGCAGCGCGGGTCGGCCTCGAGACGTTCTTTAAAGGTGGGGCCGGAGACACAATCCTGTACCTCATGCCAGGTTGCCATGGCGTTCTCCTGCACAATGGCGTACGCGTCCTCGCGGGTGATGCCCGTGTCGACGAGGGCCAGCAGCACCTTGGAGGAGAAGATGAGCCCGCGGGTCTTATTGAGGTTGGCCATCATGCGGGCAGGGTACAGCTGCAGGCCGTCGATAACGCGGATGAGGCACTGGAACATGTGGTCGAGGGCGATGAAGCTGTCAGCCTGGGCAACGCGCTCGGCAGAGGAGGCGAAATGTCACGCTCGTGCCACAGGGCGACGTTATCGAAGGCAACCTGGGCGTTGGACTTCACGACGCGCGACAGACCGCAGACCTTCCATGGTGATCGGGTTGCGCTTGTGCGGCATGGCGGAGCTGCCCTTTGACCCTTACGGAACGGCTCCTCGGCCTCGAGTGTATCGGTCTTCTGCAGATTGCGAACCTCGGTAGCGATGCGCTCACAGGTGGCCGCGGTGGTGGCAAGAACGCCGGCGAGGTAGGCGTGATGATGCGGCTAATAACCTGCGTGGACAGCGGGTCGTGAACCAGCCCAGATGCTCGCAGACATATTCCTCGACAAACGGCTCGATGGAGCTGTACGTGCCGACAGCGCCCGAGATGGCACCAAAGGCAACGTTCTTGCGGGCATCCTCAAGACGGTCCAGATCGCGCTTGAGCTCCCAGGCCCAAGAGCCAAACTTCATGCCAAAGGTCATCGGCTCGGCATGGATGCCATGAGTACGGCCGGCACAGAGCGTGTTGCGCTCCTCAAAGGCGCGACGCTTGCAAATCTCGCCGAGCTTCTTGACATCCTCGATGATCAGGTCGCAGGCCTGGGTGAGCTGGTAGCACAGGGTCGCCCGATCGGAGCTGGTCATGCCATAGTGAACCCAGCGGCTGGGCTTGGGGTCGCCCTCGGGAACATCGGCATCGATGTACTCCTTCATGTTGGTCAGGAAGGCAATGACGTCGTGGCGCGTGACTTCCTCGATCTCATCGACCTTCGCCTTCTCAAAGTTGGCATGGTCGCGATCCACTGGGCCTCGTCTTTGGAAATACCGATCTTTGCCGAGCTCCGCCTGGGCCTCGCAGGCCAGAACCTCGATTTCCTGCCAAATGGTGTACTTTGTTCTCGAGGAGAGATGTGTCCCATCTCCGGGCGGGTATAGCGATCGATCATAGCGGCTCCTTTTGGTTATTGGCACGTTGGTCGTACCCCAACCATTGTACCGTGCGCAGGTGCAAGTATGGGCAGCAGGCATTAACCTAACATTTTGGAATTGGAGGGCAACGGACGTCGCGCGCCCGCGTCGCGGACGCGCACCGGCTGCGGCGATCTCCTCGGATTCACGGAGACTATGGGGAGACTTTGTTGAATTGGCCGTCCTGAGGTCTTCCGCGCTCGGTGGAGCGGGCAACGGGACGTCCGCGTATTTGTTCGCAAATCCGCACCGGCTTCAGGCGCCTGTCGGCGCCTTCGCCTGTACTCGCTACAAACGCTTCGCGTTTGCTTAACGCTCGCACCCTGTCGGGTTCGAGTCCCGGCACTTTATTGAAAAGCACGGCACCGTGATGGTGCCATGCTTGTGCTCTTAACTGGGCGGGCAACGGGACTCGAACCCGCGAGTGTCAGCTTGGGAAGCTGATGCCTTACCACTTGGCGATGCCCGCTTGTGTGTTGGCTAGTATAACGCGGTTGTCTTGTTCGATACAAGGGTGGTGATGCTTGTTTTAGCTGTGGAGATTCGTTTGAAAATCGCGTCAATTGTGGAGACGAGGACCTTTGACTTCCTGTTCTCCTATCTTCTACCTGCACTTTTGCGTGATTGTTGTATTTGAGCTCAATTTGTCAGGAATTGGGCAAGCTTTGGGTCAGGCTCCGGTACTTACCCGCATGAACCTCGGGGTAGCCTCATCCTACGCGTCGCAACCTCCCCATGCGGCGCACGAGGGATAAGGAGCAGCCATGTCCAACGCACCCACGCACTCTGTCCACAGCGCAATCGCAACAGGTCCGCTGCTCCTGCTCCTCTTCCTGCTGTTCGGCTGCCTGACACCGGGAGCCGCATTTGCCGTCGATGGCTACGACCAGCTCGGCTTCCGTACTATTAGCGATGATTGTGGGCCCTTCTTCATCGGCAAATATGAAGCTCAAGACGCCTCGATTGCCTACTGCATGAACCAGGAACGCCCCGGGCCCACCAAGCCGGGCGGTCCATGGCTCAACTTCGATCAAGGCTGGGTGTGGCTCGACGACGAGTTCGCGGCAATCGTTTGTCACGGATATCCTACCGCCACGTCGTTTGGCGGTTACCATCTTTCACCCGATCGCGCCCGCGCCGCCACCAGCTTGCCGTATGGATGCTCAACGGCACTACCCATGTCGACGGCACCTACTTCTACACGACCGCTCAGGGCAAAACCAAGAGTGGGCACTTTACCGCCGACAATGAAGTCGTGGCGGCTGCGCGGTGGCTCCACGACAGCGCGAAATCAGGAAGCATCAAAGCCGCTCCGCACCGCGCGCGCTATATAGGAACTGTATCGGGCGGCAGCAAACGTCAAGACATGCTCTATGTACTGCCGGCGGTCTCTGTTTCCTTCCAAAAGCAGTCTGCAAACGCTGCCATTACCAGCGGAAACAATACTTATCAGTTTGACGGGGCAACATTCGATGTTTTTGAGAGCGCCAGCGGCGCGTGTCGGCACCGTCCAGATGGACAGCAACGGTCGAGCGCAGGCAACACTCCTACCCAACACGGCATACTACCTAGTTGAGACAACAGCGCCAGCTGGTTATATCCCCCTGCACGATCGCATTGCCTTTACCACGACAGATAACGGCGGATACGTCACCATTGATGAACAACCCGGCACCATTACCTTGCGCATTGTAAAGCTCGACGCCGCAACGAATGCAGGCCCCAAGTTGGGGCTTCGCTCGCAGGAGCAGAATTCGTGTGCGTATCGCAATCAACCCCTGGATGGACACAAACTCTCAGGACCGATGAAAGCGGTCAAGCTACCCTCACCGATGTCCCCTGGGAACCTTTACCATCTATGAATCAAAAGCCCCCGAGGGCTACCTGCCATCCAACGACAGCTGGACCTATACCGTTGGAGCCGACCAGCTCGGCGATTCAGGCGTGGTCGAGATCGAATCTCGCGTTTCCGATATCCCATTGCGTTTGACCTTGAGATTTCCAAATTCAAGGATTACGGCAGTAGCGACCAATCCGGCCTAGAGCAGCGGCGGGAGGTGTTGTCTTTGAGGTTGTCAGCAACAGCTCTCATCAGGTTGTTGGCACACTGACCACAAACATCTATGGCTTTGCCTCCACCAAAGATCAGCCCGAAGCATGGTTCGGCACAGGCAAGCGACCCGCCGGTGTCCACGGAGCCGTCCCATACGACCGTGCCGGCTACACGGTTCGCGAGGTTCCGGAAACCGTCCCCGAGGGTTTTAAACGTGCAGGGGAATGGACCGTCGAGGCCAATCAGATTTCCGACGGCACCGAGCTTCAATATATCGTGGACAACCACGCGCTGTCGACGCATCTCCAGATTGTAAAACGCGATGCCCAAACAGGCGTTTCTGTTCCCCTAGCCGGATTCACCTTCCAACTCCTCGACAGCAATCACAAACCTGTCTCACAAACTTGCTGGTATCCAGCACATAACGTAATGGACACCTTTACGACTGACGCGACCGGCACCGTCACACTGCCCGAATCGCTCGTGCCGGGCACCTATTATGTACGCGAAACCTCGGCCAAAGAGCCCTATCTTGTCGGCGAAGAGATCGAGGTAAACATACCCGCCGACATGAACCTAACGCCCGTTGCAATCGCCTCGTATTATGACCACGCCGCGACCGGAAACATCAGGATCGTTAAAACCGATGCCATAGACGGCAGCAGCCTCGCGGGCGCCGTCTTTGAGATCCGTGCCTCGGGTGATATCGTGCGCCCCGACGGTAGCATTGCCGCGCTCGACGGTGAGACCGTCGCGACCGTCACGACGGATGAAACTGGAGAAGCACGCGCGGACAACCTCCCACTGGGAGCTGGCACCGCACGCTACGAGGTTGTCGAGACTCAAGCGCCGGCAGGCTTCTTGCTCGATCAGACAACCCATATTGTCGACCTTACTTATGCCGACCAGAAAACACCCGTTGTAGAAGCACGGCTTAACGTATCCGACGATTACACCAAGGTTGATATCTCCAAGGTCGATGCAAGCGGTGAGCAGGAAGTGGAAGGCGCACAGCTCACCTTATATGGTCCCGGTAAAACCGAAATAGACTCCTGGACCTCATCCGAGAAGCCGCACCGCGTCGAACATCTTGCACCCGGCACCTACTCGTTGCGCGAAATGATGTCTCCGCGGACCTATGACCTTGCCGAGGAGATAACATTTGAAATAAAGGATACGGGAGAAGTCCAATCCGTCGCGATGAAGGATACGCCCATCGAGATCAAAGGACAGGTCGATAAGCGTCAGGAGCTTGTCCAACCTATCGGGAAGGGTCTGTTGGCCAACGGCGATGGTAAAATCGCGCCGCGACGCAAACCAATACGGATGGACTTTTCTCCTATACCATCGACGCTCGAAACGATTCAGCTACCTGGGTTGATGAGTTCACAATTACCGATGATCTTGAGTGTGCCGAGGACGATACGGCGAGATTCGTCTCAATCGAAACCCCGTCACCATCGGCGACCTCAACGGTCTGTGCAACGTGTGGTATCGCACGACGCCGTTGGACTCGACAGACGTCGATGAGCCGGCAAACGCGACACTTGACGATGGGCACGAAAATCCTTGGCTTGAGTCCGACGAAGTAAAAGAGAGCCTGGGTGAGGATTGCCGCCTCGTCGATTACGACGGCTGGCACCTGTGGAAGGCGGATGTGTCGACCACGGAATCCACCACACTCGTGGCGAAAGAACTCGACCTTGCATCCAATACCGTCGTAACGGGCATTCGCATTGAATACGGTGTAGTAGCCGCCGACTTTACGACTCGAAGCGATGTGGATTCTTGGACCCGTGATGATCTCAAAGATGAGCACGACGACCTCGACGATGCCAAAGCAATCCTTGGCACAGACGCTCGGGGCGCAGTCGTGCACATGCAGGCAACGTCGGCTTATACGCCCCAAACCGCACTCACCAACAGCGCGCGCGTCGATTTGCCGCAACGGCGGCGGCGATAAACTTGAGTCACATGACGAGGGCCGTGTCATTCAACGCTGTACCCTACCGCAGGACCTACCGGCAACAGGATCAGTTCCCATCGCCGCTTGCATCACCGCACTCCTGACCTCGGGTGCCGCAGCCCTATGGTTCGCTCGCCTTAGGTCGATTCAAAGAAGCGCTAGCGCGATGAAAAGCGGGCGAGTCAGTCCCCGGCTCGCCCGCTTTCAATCATGTAAATCGCCGTATCTACTCTGCAGACGAAGATCCCATCAACGATTGCTTGCTCGGACTCAGGAATCCCATCGGCACCCGTGCTCTGTTCTTGCTCCACCTCTTCGCTGATTGCGGAGGCGGGGTCGAGCCCTTCGCACCCACGATGTAGGCAGCCCCAAATCCTAACGCAATGGCAATCAAGGTCAAAATCACGTAGACAGGCCAATGGCGCTTAATATACGAAAACACGTTGACTCCTTAGAGCTCCGTCTATGAACGGCGGATAACCTCGGTCACGACCTCGGATACCGTGGCAATGTTCGTCGGGTTGACATTGTGGGCAGGTCGTCCTCGGTACGAGCGCAAGCCAGACGCGTGCCGTCCACGCCAGCGATGGTGAGGGCTCGGCGGCTCGCCTCGAGCGCGGCATAGGCATCGGTCTTGGCATAGGGCATCTCGAGCGCGCCACAATCGACATGGAACGACTTGCACACCTTGCTGACCAGGTTCATGATGCGGCGATCAGACCTTGAGCAGTTGCTGTTCGCCCTCAACCGTCACCACCGAAAGCCTACCGGCGCCGACGGATTCAAGATTGATGAAGAATACGCCGCGGAGCTTATCGCGATGCGAAGCCAAGAAGGTCTTCATACCGGCGCCATCACAATCCGAGGCGCCCGTTGCCAAACCAGATATCGTGACCGAGCAGCTCATCGTCGCCCATAGAGGCGACAGCCGAGAGCATATCTTCGGAAGAAGCGCCATCGGAAGACGGCGCCGCCCTTCCAGCCATCGTTATCGTCCTCAAAGTTATCCACGAACCGATACCGCGACCGGACTTCTTGGCATCATAATCGTCTTCGACGCCCAGCCAATCACTCATGCTGTCCTGCTCGTTTTTCCTTTTACGACCGAACAGGCCACCCAGGCCGCGTTGCGAGACTTAGGTGCCGCCGGGCGGGAGCCGAAATGGTCTCGATCGGCTGCGCGCCCGACGCAACGGGCATAGAAGGCGCAACGGGTGCCGATGTGGGTTCGGGACCCTGGGCAGTAGCAAGGGTCGTTGACCTGGGCAGAGGAATCGGGAAGGTCGAACAGCGACGTGTGAGACGCAACGTTTGCCTGCTTCATAGACGGCAGCGACGGATCGGGGACCGAAGCCAGCGGAACGAGGAAGGTGCAGGCGACGGTGCCGACGCCGGATCGGGAACATTCATCTGCGGACGCGGCGATGCCTGGGAGGAAATCTGGGCCATAAGGAATCGACCGTTTCGTCCTGGGTGGGAGCGACATTGGCAACCGTGGCACCGGAACCTCGGGGTCGGCATGGTGAAAATCTGCGTGGAGTAAGGCCTCGACTCATCCGTCTCGGGAGTCTCGGAAACCGCAGGCACTTCCTCCTGCTCGACCTCGGTCGAATCACCTTGTCGGCTGCCGCGTATTGTTCTTCGTCAGAGGTGACCTCGACGGGCTCGTCCTCGGTCGCATCCTGAATTTCGGCAGCATCAATGGGCTCGTCATCGTCTGCCGCGTCGTCCTGCTCATCGGAAGCAGGAAGGGGCTCGGCAATCGCGGTGCCTTGCTTTTCAAACGTTATCGTGGAATCGAACTGCGCAGCATCAAACGACATGGTGCTATCGACGTGCTGCTGAGCCTCGAAAGACGTCGTCGCCTCAACAACATCCGCGGACGTCGGCTGCTGGGACTCAAAGGAGGTTGTAGCTTCGGCGGCGTCGACGGGCACGGACTGCATAGCCTCGTTCTGCTCGAACTCTTGCGCCGCGCGCTCGCGTGCCGCCTCGGCTGCCTGCTGCTGAGCGATAGCCTCCTGCTCGGCAGCCTCGCGTGCGGCAGCGCGCTTCTCCCTCGAAATCGTCGACAAATTTCTTGCCCTTTGCAAGCGCACCCTTAAAGTTGGAAGCACTGGCGCCAATCGAAGAGAACGCGGATGCAATATCGGCATGGGGCGTTGCCGCGGGAATCTCGGCCGAGAAATCAGTATCGCTCTCGTAAGACACGCGCCTCGGCTGTTCAACGCAATCGTCGTCAGACTCGTCCGTAACGTCTTGCGCCGGCGCAGCGGAGCCAAAATGTCCAGTCCTGCCGCGGGATCGTCGCGGACACCGCCTCAGGCTCGGCAACGGCAGCGGTAACCGCGGCAGACTCATCATCCACGGCGACAACGGGCGCAGGTGCAGTCACGACGGGGCAGGCTCGGGCTCAAACGTCGGCTCCTCGCCTTCCTCGTAATCGAGCGTGCAGGACTCGGGAAGCATTCCGAGCGCACGGATGGCATCGAACCAAAGCGGATGTTGCCGGCGGCATTGCAATAGAGCTTGGGCTCGGGCTCGGCCGCGACAGGCTCCTCCGCCGGCTCGGCAGTGGGAACCTCGTCATTGAACTCTTCGGCCTGGACAGCCTGATTCTGATCCTCGGGCACGATGGCGCCAATCAGCGTCTCGTCGGCAGACGCACCCTCAAAGCCCTCGATGCGCTCGTCGAAAGCCTCGCCCTGTTCGGGCTCGGTCTGAGCGTCGGGAGCAATCGGCTGACCGAACTCGTCCTCGGCGTAGGTAGGCTCTTCATACTCGATGGTGTTGCCGTAGTCGTTTTGCTGTTGGGCCGCGGCATACTCCGCTGCTGCGCGCCATCTCCTCGGCACGACGCTTCTGCTCCCCAAAATAGGTATCGAACGGAACATCGTCGGGAAACTCGTTTTCGCCCTGGAAGGAGCAACGTTGTCCATAACGCCGAGCATAGCGGCGACAGAAGACTTGTTGCACACCGCGCCAGACGTATAGGGAAGAATGTAGCGGTTAGAAATGATGTTTGCCGCGTTGGCGAGCGCAACGAGGGAAGCGAGGATCGCGAAAATCCATAGCAGAACCTTGAGCGCGCCGGGGAGCGGCAGGATACGCAAGATGGCAACGGCAGCAGGGGCAACCGTGGCAACGGGCAACAGCGGCGATGAGCGCACGATAAAAGCATAGGGCTCGCGGGCGAGCAGCTCAGCACGGGGAGAGTCGTAGTGTGCGACAACGACCACCGGGCGGTTGCGCGGAGACGCGAGCGGGCCCGAGGCCTTGTGGTAGGCGATGACATTTTGGCTCACGCCCGTCTTGCCCAGGCGCGAAACCACGGGTGGCCCGTGCGTTCGAGCACATAAAGAACGGCGCCGGCAATGGCCAGCAAGGTACCGACCAAGCCGATGCCGCCACCGATGCCCATCAGTAGGGCGCCGGCAAACGCAAGAATACCGGTAACGGCAAATGCCAACCTACTGGGCGCCGGGGCATTGAACTCCTGAACCTCGGGATTAAAGCCGTGGTTGCGGAAGATCTGAGCGATATCCTCGGCAGCCAAGCGCTCTTCTTCGCTGCATGCCGGCGTAATGCCGGTGTTCTGCAGCAGGTGGTTAATATAGTTCTGGGTGTTCGCCATGTGCGCTCCACATCCATAATCCGACAAATAGGCCCAATGCATGCACATTAGAACCGTATATAGTCGAAAGTATACCCCGAGCGAGCGCTAACGACCGAATTCTGGCCATCTTAACGCCCCGAGCGGACAAGGATATAGCCTAATCTCCATATCGGACTAAAATCATGGCAGCAAACCACCTTCTCATGCGAGGACTCTATGACGGCAAGCGACGCGACCGCGACAATTAAAGGGGAATTCGGGCCCAGTTTCGATAAAACGGCTCAGCGCATCCTCAATCTTTTCTTTGTGCTCATCAGCTCCCCGAACCGCTGACGACCGAGCAAATCGTCTTGGATTCTGACCTGGGATATGGCTCGGGCAACATCGACTCGGATAAGCGCAAGTTTCGGCGCGATCGTGACAAACTGCTCGAGCGCGGCATCTTAATCAAGGAGGTTCGCCCGCCGGTGCGCAGGAGACCGAGGAAAGCTCGTGGACAATCGACCGCGAGCACACGTTTGCAGCAGGTGGCCTCATCACCGCAGACGACGCCGACATCCTACTCAACGCCATCGACCAGACGCTGGCGGCCGGCTCTTCCACCTTTGCCACGCCGCTTGCCGATATTCGCTCCAAATTGCCTACCTCACCGGCAGGACGACGGCGGACGAGGCGACAATCAGCCGCTCTCCACCGTCGATGCGGTATGGAGCGCCTTTGCCGAGCGATGCGCGCTGCGATTTTTATATCAGAACGGACGCGGTGAGCAAAAGAGCGTACCGTCTGCGTCTACGGCATGTTCGAGCGCGAGGGCGTGGCGTACTTCTGCGGCCTCGACAATGCCACCAACGACATCAGGACATTCCGCTGCGACCGTATCGTTCACGCTTGGCGTCCTTCGAAGGCCTACACCATCCTGTGGACTTCAACCTCAACGACTACCTGTTCTTTGAATTCGATTTTGCCGACCGACCGCCCGTTGCAGCTACGTTCTCATTCGCCCCTCAGACGCAGATCGATATGATCAACGGTCTCACGCGCGGCGAGGTAAGCTCGCACACACCGATGCGGGATGGATCTCGGACCGTTGAAGTGCGCGCCTTGAAGCCGCCGCTTCATTTTGCATGGCCCACGCCATGGACGGCATGAGGCCCATGGCCCCAAATCGCTCAAACAGGCGTGGAACCACCTCATCGAAAGGACGGTGCACGAGCATGCCCGTGCGTAAACTCACCAGCGAGCAGAGGCTCTCGCGCCATCGACATCATGGAGGCCCTCTACGCCGCCGGCGAGAACGGCATGACTCGAAACGAGATTTGCAGTCGCTTTGACATCACGGGGTGTCGCTCGACGAGATTCTCGAGATCGTCTCGACGCTCGCGGACCGAGAATCGGGTGCGCGCATCATCTGCGAATGCCATGGCGAGCGTGTGGTCCTCACCGGTGACGCTGGGCGTGTGTTACCGCTGCGTCTGAGTGCCGCCGAGGGCGCTGTGCTCAACCACGAACTGAATCGTTGGGGATCGAGCCCCAGGCGGCAGCTCGGATTCGACACGCTCTTCTACCCGAAGAGCTCGGCTACAACCAGCGCGTCTTTGACACCGTCAACCACGGGTAGCACTGGCAGCAGCTGAGCTGCGCCATTCAGGACGGCGTTCGCTGCCGTATCTCGTATCGCTCGATGGACGATGCACGGCCACGCGAACGTCTGGTCGACCCTTTGCGCATTACGGCAAACGGCGACCAAACATACCTGATTGCCTGGGACATCGCGGCCGATGAGCGGCGCACCTATCGCATGGATAAAATCGAGGGACTCGCCTTGACGGAAGACTCCGTCGTGCCTCACGCACCGGACGTCGCATCCCTCCACGATTCCCTTGCCCGGACGCAGCGTAGCGCAACGCTCTTGATGCCATTCGATATGGCGGAGCATCTGGACTGGGCCGGCATCACCCTCATCGAGCGCAGCGGGGCAGACATGGCAACGGTAACCGTGCATTACGGCTCCGAGCGTTGGCTACTGAGCCAGATAATCGCAGCGGGCGGAGCCATCCGCATCTTGGATGACCCACCCTGTCAAAGCGTCTGTGCGATATGGCAAAACCCTCGTCTGTCCGCTTTAGCGCCGCCGCTCGTGGCGTGCGCGCCACAGCTGCAGATAGTGGCCGATCGCGCCGATTCGATGCGCTGGTAGGAGCTCGTGGGCAGCGACGTTAAGAACTTCTTTCCGTAGCCCTTCGTCACCAGGCGCGGGTCGACCAGAATCAGCACGCCGCAATCAGTCGACGAGCGGATAAGGCGGCCGGCCGCCTGCTTGACCTCGAGCACTGCCTCGGGCAGCGAATAGCGCGCCAAGCGCGGTCTTCGCGCAGGTTGCGCTCGCACGAGAGCGGGTCCGTGGGGCTCGAGAACGGCAGCTTCTGGGATTGATGACGCAGCGCAGCGTCGCCGCTGGCGTCGAATCCCTCCCAGAAGGCCTTAAGCGCAAAAAGCGAGGAGGTCGGCTCGTTGATAAACCGGTCGCGCAGGCGACGAGGAGATGAGTTGCGCTGCTGGCAGTTGAGCTCCAGACCCGCACGGGCCATCTTGGGCTCAACGCGGGCGTACAGGTCTTCCATGTCGCGCCGATTGGTGAACAGCGTGAGCACCGATCCGCCCATGGCAAGATGGGCGTCGACCAGCACGCGCTCGAGCGCCGTAAGATAGCTCTCACGATCGCGCGGATCGTGGATATCGCCTGCAACGACCACAGCCATGTTCGAATCGAAGTCGTAGCTCGAGTCCAAGTGCAGCGATGAGGATGTTGAAGCACCGATGCATCGAGGCCGACCGCGTGGTTAAAGTGTTCAAAGCTTTTGGACACCGTCATGGTCGCCGAGGCAAAGATGGCCGTGTGAACCTCGGGCAGCCACTCGGTTGCCAAGGCTCGCCAATGTCGATGCGCTCTGCGGTCATTGACTCGCCGCCGGCACGCAGCCTGCGATGGACCTGCCGCTAATACACGTAGTGTTCATCGGTGCCGTCAATGATGAGTTTGAGGTTCTCGGCCAGCTCGTGCAAGCGGCGCGAGATATCACCCAGGTCGACAACAACCTCGGGCTTGTCGGCGGCGACGGCTTGCACCAGCGCGTCGACGCTCTTGTCAGCTTGCTCCAATGCGTCGATGGCAGTGTAGGCCGACGGTAAGAAATCATGCCAGTCGTCAGATTCGCGCAGCTCGGGGCCAATCCATAGATTGGCATTGTCATAACCCCACGGGCACGGCGGCCGAGCTCGCGAACGCCATCGAACACGTCGGCGATTGCCATGCTCGCGCGCGCAACTGTCGACGTCGCCTTGGCAGTAAGGCCCAAATAGAGGCGTAGAGCCCTCGGAGGTTGCCAAATCACGGGAAACCTGGCTTAGCGCGCCGGTGCTCGAGCCACCCAGGCGCTCAAACAAAACGCGTGATTCGTCCGCCGACACCACGCGCGCTCCACTGGCGGCGCGCCTCGCGCTCGATGGAATGGGCCTCGTCGATTACCCAATGACGAATCGGAGGTAAAATCCTGCCCTCGGCCGCGACATTGCGGAACAGCGGGAATGGTTGGTGACCACCACATCGGCATGCGCCGCACGACGGCGAGCGCCGTGGACCAAACATTTATCAGGGAAAAACGGGCAGAGGCGACGAGCACACTCGCGCGAGGCCGTCGTAAAGTCGGGCGGTTAACGCTGCGCCACCGAATACCGAGCGAGTCGAGGTCGCCATCGGCTGGCAGACGTACGCCATAATGACCGCGACCGCCGTGAGCGTGTCCGCCGGATCGCGCTTGGTGGTAATCTCGACCTGGCCGCGGCTCATGCGCTCGAGCTTGCGCAGGCACGGATAGTGGTCATACCCTTGAGAGCGCAAAATGACAGACCACCGTCCAGTTGCTCGGCAAGTTTTGGCAGCTCATGGTACATGAGCTGGTCGGCAAGATTGTTCGATTTGGTCGCAATACCCACCGTGATGTTGTTACGGCGTGCTGCCTCGGCAAAAGGCACCAGATAGGCCATCGATTTGCCGACGCCTGTGCCCGCCTCAATTACACGATGAGTGCCCGTGACCAGCGCATCGCGGACCTCGAGCGCCATCGCGATGCTCATCACGCGCGGCTCGTATGCGGGATACATGCGATTGACCAGGCCACCCGGCGCATAGTTCTGCCTCAATCTCCTCACGACTCGGCATCTTGAGGACCGGTAGTTCGTCGGCGTCCACCCGATCGTCGGCGCGATCGGCCTTGAGAACGTCAGCACGAGCGGCGCTGAGAGAAGATAGAACCAGGGTTCTGCCCTGCCAAGAATGAGAAGATAGGACGATAGGACCAAGGCACATCCGGATGCATGTCGTAGGCGCGCCATGAGGCCCTGGGGCAAGTCGGTGAGCGCCACGAGCAACACGCGCCATACGCCACACAGGGCGTCGACGTCGGCATTGGCGCGGTGTGATACCGAGTCACAGCCAAACAGATCGGCCATAAAGACAGCTTGTGCGAGGCCAGGCGCGGAAGCGCGATTCGCGACAGCGCCAGCGAATCGATCCAAATATCGCTCCACGTTGACGCCGCCTTTGACCGACTCGATAAACGAGCGGTCGAACGTGGCGTTATGTTACTGTCGCCCGGGCAACCACCGACAAAATCGGCGAGAGCGGCGACGGCCTCAACGGCCGACGGGCATCTGCCACATCGGCATTTGTAATGCTCGTGAGCTCGGTAATCTCGGCGGGAATCAGCTGCTTGGGATGCACGAAGGTATCGAAACGGTCGACGATCTCGCGGCCCGAAAGACGGAGCCGCCGAGATCTCGATCAGCTCGTTGATCCTGCACCGAAAGACCTGTGTCTCGGTATCGAGGACAATTACATCTTCCTCGATAAGACCGAAGGACTGCGTTTTGCGCGCGTTCGGCAAGCGTATAGGAGTCGATGACAAACTGCGGCGTTCCTGACGAAACCCGCGTCCTCGATTAGCATGCAATGCCCGCTCGACGAAGGCCCATACGGATCGGGCTGTCACAGACCTGCAGGAACGTCATGTCGTCGGTGTGGCTCATCCGGATACAGCGACGTATCGGTCATCCGGGAATGGTATTGGTCTCAAAGGATAACGGGGCCGTCCTCACTCACAATAAAATCGCTGCGCGAGATACCCAGGCAACCGAGGGCCTTGTGAGCGGCGCAGGCAAGCTCCTGGGCACGAGCATAATTCTCGGGTGAAATCTGCGCCGGAATGCGATGATGGATGTCCGTAGGTTCAACATACTTCACGTCAGATCGTAGAACTCGCAGTCCTCGGGCTTACGAATCTCGACAATCGGCAGAGCGCGCACGTCATCTTCGCCGTATACGCCGACGGTGATCTCGGTACCCTCGATGCACTTCTCGACCAGCACTTTGTCACCGTACTCAAACGCCTTGGCGATTGCCGCGGGCAGCTCGGAGGGCTCATGGACCAGGGAAATACCATAGCTGGAACCGTTGACGGCCGGCTTCACAAAGCAGCGCTCGCCACAAACCTCGACGATATGATCGATATCGGCTTCATCGCCCACCTCGAGCGCGAGGCCGGGGCAATGGGAATGCCCGCCTTGGCGTACAGGAGCTTAGAGACCTCCTTGTCGGCACCGCAGGCGCTGGCAAGCACGCCCGAGGCCGTGTAGGGGATACCCAGGGTCTCCATGGCGCCCTGCATGGCGCCATCCTCGCCGCCGGCACCGTGCATGGCGATAAACGCCACGTCAAAGCCGCCGGTCGCCATGTTTACCATAAAATCATCGGCAGCCGTGTCGAGCAGCTCCACCGAAGTGTAGCCGGCCTCCTTCAAGGCAACCACGACGTTCTTTCCCGAATTGGGCGAGATCCGCGCTCAGCGGAATGACCGCCCGCCAAGACCGCTACGTGCATGTTCTCTAGGCTTTTACCCGGCATGGGCAGACTCCTCCTCTATAATTTCTGCAGCTGATACCATATTGTAGCGATACCCTCTACGTTTCCCCAAAATCGAAGGCTTCCATGAATCCCAGGACTAAATCTCAGGACATTCGCGACTTGAGCCAAAACGATATTCGCGACCTTGTGGCCGAACTTGGCCAGCCCGCCTTCCGCGCGAAGCAGCTCATCGAATGGGTCTTCGAGAAGAACGTTTGTTCGTTTGACGATATGACCAACCTTCCCAAGGCTTTCCGCGAGCAGCTTAAAGAGGCTTTTACCTTTGACACGCCGACTGAACTAACCAAGCAGGTTTCCAAAGATGGCTCGCAAGTATCTGGTCGAGTACCACGACGGCGTTTCCGTCGAGGCTGTCGGTATGCCCCGTCGTAACAAGCTTTCCGTCTGCGTTTCCACCCAGGCTGGCTGTGGCATGGGCTGCGCCTTTGCGCTACCGGCCTCAACGGCCTCAAGCGCTCTCTGACCGCTCAGGAGATCGTCGACCAGGTACTTCATGTATCCAACGACTTTGGCGAGCGTGTCACGAGCGTTGTCTTCATGGGCCAGGGCGAGCCGCTTGCCAACTACGACGAGGTTCTCAAGGCGCTGCGAATCCTCAACGACCCCGATGGAATCGGTATCGGCGCTCGTCACCTCACCGTCTCCACCAGCGGCGTTATTCCCGGTATTCGCAAATTTGCCGACATCCCGAGCAGTTCACGCTTGCCGTTTCCTGCATTCCGCCATCCAGTCGACGCGCAATAAGCTCATGCCCGGTGTTAAGAAGTACACGCTGCTTCGCCTCCACGAGGCGCTTCAGCTCTACACCGAGAAGACTGGCCGCCGCCCGACCTATGAGTATGCCATGATCGAAGGCGTCAACGATACGAATCCCGAGATGCAGGCGCTCTGCGACTTCTGCGAGGGAACGTTGTACCACGTTAACCTGATTCAGCTTAACGACATCGAGGGCAGCCCGCCAAGCCGTCGCCGATTCATAAGGTTGAGGATCTTCAGCGTCGTCTTGAGTCCCGTGGCATCGAGACTACGATTCGTAACTCCCGTGGTAACGATATTGACGCCGCTTGCGGACAGCTGAAGCAGCGCTTCAAAGTTCAGAAGAACGCATAGGGGAGTCGCACCCCAAAACGTTTCATGTGAAACATCGAACACTCCCGGTTGCTGGATATGCAACCGGGAGTGTTTCATTTATTGACCACAATTTTAACTTTGCTGCTACTGGTCTCATTTTTTACGAGTAAATAAGGGGTCCTTGTCTCGTGAATCAGACAAGGACCCTTCAAATTTACTGCAATTGTTAGGTACCTAATAGCCTACATTTTCCCATTGGTTACTAACCCAACCTTTGATTAATCTTTGGATTCTCCGTTACCTGAGCAGTACGCATAGCAACATCTTCTGTCATAACATCCATTTTCTTCTTGGAAGTAGCAACGAAATCCTGCGCACCACGAAGCAAACGACCTCGAAGCTCATCATCTGTCTCGATCTTATAGCCAGCAAAGGCGCCAGCCGCGACAGTCGTCGCCAATGCAATCGCTGTTAAAATCTTATTCCTCATCCTGGCCTCGATCAAACTGAATCATTTCGCCAAGAATACGAGAGAGAGCTCTTCCTCGTCTTTAAACTCAATCTCAATCTTATTCTTTCCACGCGAGCTCTTCACACGCACGTTGGTATTAAAACCTGACGAAGCACGCGGGCAGCCTTTTTAAAGACTGAGGCGTTGCAGGCCTCGGAGTCTTAGGTGTCTCTCCGGCAGAAAACAACGGAGCAAGATTTTCTGTCGCTCTTACGGAAAGCCCTCTGCAACAACCTTCAGCAAGTCGAATTCGAGCATCCTCATAGGGAACTGCAAGAATTGCACGTGCATGACCTGCAGTAAGCTTTACCCTCGAAAATCATCTGCTGAACAACTTCGGGGAGATCGAGAAGGCGCAGCGAGTTTGTAATTGCAGAGCGCGACTTGCTAACAGCCTTCGACAATGCCTCCTGGGTCATACCGCTGGCATCAATGAGTTGGCGATAGCCCTTAGCCTCTTCGACGATCTCATGATCAGAACGCTGAAGGTTTTCGATAAGAGCAAGAGCCAGCATCTCTTCATCATCAACATCTTTAATGATGACAGGCAGCTCCTCAAGACCAGCAAGCTTCGACGCCTGATAACGACGCTCACCAGCGACGCATCTCATAGCCGTTTCCATGCTTGCGAACCAAAAGCGGCTGCAAAACACCATGTTCTTGGATTGACTCGCTCAACTCTCGCGAAGTTCAGTTTCGTTAAAGTGAATTCGCGGCTGATTAGGGTTGGGAACGATGTCCTCAATAGGTAGTTTTGTTTCAGATGCAACATTTGAAGCTGATGCGGCTGAACCACCGGTCTCATACTCGGCCTCTGAGACCAAAGCATTGAGTCCACGTCCCAATCCGCCACGTTTCTTTGCACTAGGCACGCTTCGATCACCTCTTTGCAAGGTTCATATACGCTTTTGCACCCTTATTTTGAGGTGCATAGGTAATTACTGGTTCTCCAAAAGACGGAGCTTCAGAGATTTTAACCGTACGGGGAATCAGCGTCTTAAACGCCTTATCACCAAAGTACGATTGAACCTCTTCTACAACCTGATTCGACAGAGAAGTACGCGAGTCATACATGGTCATAAGCACACCATAGGTGTCTAAGCCCTTGTTAAGACGTGATTTGACCATCTTCATTGACTCAGCAGCTTCTGTAACGCCCCTCGAGTGCGTAATACTCACACTTGGATCGGAATCAAACGCTATCCGCTGCGGTCAAGGCGTTGATAGTAAGAAGGCTGAGCGAAGGAGGACAGTCAATGAAAATAAAATCAAACTCGTCCTGAATCGGCTCAAGCAAATCTTTGAGGCGGGTTTCACGAGCAATTGCGCTTACGAGTTCAATTTCCGCGCCTGCAAGCTGAATTGTAGCCGGAATTACGAATACCTTTTGCAATTTGTATCAAGAACAAGCGACTCTGCTGGCATCATTCAACAATGCATCATAAATGCAGTGGTCAAGGTCTTCTTTTCAATTCCAAATCCACTAGTGCTGTTTCCTTTGCATCAAAATCGACAATCAGCGTCTTACGACCCTGCTCACCCAGTGCTGCTGCAGGTTTACAGCCGTCGTTGACTTACCAACGCCGCCTTTTTGATTGATGATTGCAATAATACGCGTGTCTTTTGCGCTCTTAGAACGCTTAACGTCGCGAAATCCCACGGTCCCTCCTGGTGTGTATTAAAGCTGTCAAACGGAGGATGTTTCACGTGAAACATTCCGAATCGATATCAACCGCCATGTTTGACGAAACAATGCAAGTTGTTGGTATCCATTATGTTTCACGTGAAACATCTAGGCAAGCGAATTCTCTTTGCCATGCCATTTGCATCGAGGCAATGAAACGGATGCTGGATGACTCTTCTTAAGAACAATGAACTCCTGTGACCCAAGT
>SCPO01000147.1_pt1 | contig 46042 bp, 48 predicted proteins | sample 6106821 | NCBI WGS metagenome assembly SCPO01 (sample SAMN10720448, study PRJNA508395) | human gut metagenome | isolation source: Participant 2 stool, 0 month | host: Homo sapiens | collected 2017 | reverse complement strand
CAAAAAGGCAAAAAAATGGATTAAGAGAACAGTCATAGTAATCATTGTTGGATTTCTGGTCGTGTCAAATATTCGATTTTCTGAATCAGAAAAAACAATGGCGCAACAGTTGTATATGTATTTTACTTGTATGGTGCCGCTGTTTGATTATTGGCTTGAATTTGAAAAAGCAACAGGAGTTTATACGTATGGAGCGGTGTCGTTGCTTGGACTTTTAAGGTTCCCCTGTAATATTCTAAAAATGATTGGAATCACATTTCCCACGGTGATATTGAATAGTGCAAATGAAATTGCAGTCAACTGGGATTCGTTTGTAAATATAGGTCCCAAATTGAACTATAACTCTTATGTTACTTTGTTTTTGTATTTTTATAAAGACGCAGGTATTATTGGCGTGATCATGGGATCACTTTTATTCGGATTTGTATGTGGTGGAGCGTATAAAAACTTAAAGCAAGAGGTAGCAAAGGGAAAAACGCCACTTCGTTTAACCTATGTCTATGTATTGCTTGGCTGCTTTATAATACAGTCGTATATAAGACTTTTCTTTTCACGAACCGATTATGCAATGATCTTATATTATGCACTTATTTTCTTCAAGAAAAATAAAGAACAATCGTTGGAGACAATAGAAAACGAAAAGTATTTATCGTAAAGAGAGAAAGATAAAATGAAAAGTCAAACCAGTATTAAAAAGAATTTTATCTATCAGATGATCTATCAGATTCTGATTATTATACTTCCTTTTGTAACATCGCCTTATATTGCAAGAACAATTGGTGCTGAAGGACTTGGAACATATTCATACAGCTATTCAATTGCATATTATTTTGTGCTTTTTTCCATGCTTGGCCTTGCAAACTATGGGAATCGGGCAGTTGCACAATGCAGAGATAATCAGAAAAACCTGAACGAAACATTTTCTAATATTGTGACATTACATATAGCTTTTTCTTTCATTTGCTGTGTGGTGTATATTTTGTATGTGTTTTTTCTGGCCAACGAAAAACTGTATGCCGGAATTCAGTTCGCTTATGTGCTGAGCGGCTTATTTGATGTGAGCTGGTTCTATTTTGGAATAGAAAAATTTAAATTGACAGTAACAAGAAATATCATTATAAAAATATTGAATGTTGTTTGCGTATTTGTTTTTGTTAGAAATGCGAATGACCTATGGAAGTATTGTGCAATTATGGCTGTCGGCATGTTGATAAGCCAAATTTCTTTATGGTTCCCTTTAAATAAATTTGTTGCATTTCAAAAGCCGACGTGGAAAAAAATGAAACCGCATATCGAACCGCTTTTGATCTTATTTATCCCAGCCATTGCAGTTAGTTATTTTAAATTTTATATCTAATTTTCGATTATCGTAAATGGTAAACCATGCACCTGCCACCAAAATCAGCCGCCTCAAAGAGGCGGCTCCAAATGTTCTAGTTTATCTTACGGCAGGATATTGGCAGCTTAGGGGACCATGGCATAAGATCGTCTAATGAAAACGTGCTGTCTTTTTTCCTTGAAATCCTTTCTGGCAATTCTGTCAGAAGATATTCGAAATACTGATACGGTTTTAAGTTATTCGCCTTGGCAGTTTCTGCAATGCTGTATACAATTGCACTTGCCTGGGCTCCTTCCACTGTATCGATCACATTCCAGTTTTTTCTTCCTACGCAAAATGGCCGGATCGCACGTTCACAGGCGGAATTATCGATTGGGATATCCCCATTATCAAGAAATGCCCTTAGATACTTTTCTTGATTAATACTGTAAGATAGGCCTTCTCCAGTCTCTGATTTCGGCAGTACACTGCAGGTTTTGATCTGCTCCTTTACCCAATCAAAGTATTCATCCACAAGCGGCTTTAGGATCCTTTGACGATGTTCCATGCGGTATTCACTGGTCCTTTCTTTCCAGGATCCGTCAAGCTTATAGATGGCAGAGATACGGGCCAGTGCCTGATAGGCGATGCTGTTTTTCAGCGCTTCTTCCGGCAGATCTTTTTGTGCTGCTTTTATTGCGTTTACAAATCTACGGCGGCAGTGGGTCCAACAGCCAGCGGATGTCAGGGACTGTTCTTCTGAAAAAGTATGATAAGACTGGTAACCATCTGATACCAGAATGCCTTTGTATGAGGACAGAAACTCCCTTAAATGTTCCGTACTTCTTGTTCGGCAGTAATCATACAGAACGATCTTTTTTCCGCTGTCATCATGTTCTCCGGTGATATAGACCCACATATAGCTGGATGATCCGGCCTTCCTGCCATCCCGGTTCACTTTTAAGGTCGTTTCATCTGCCTGTACAACAGTCTGCTTTAAGAGGACATCTTTCATCCAGTCATAAACCAGTGAAAAGTAGATCTCGCTGCTTTTGATGACCCAGTTGCACATGACCTGCGGGGAGATGTTCACTTCGCTCCGTTTAAAGTCTTGTGCCAGACGATGGACCGGAAGTGCGTTTACATACTTATAATTCAGGATCCCGGCCAGAAGTGATGGCGTTGCAATGCTGTTCCGGAACAGATCTGCCTGAGGGCGCTTCGCTTTTGCAAACTTTTTTCTTTTTATTTTTGACATAGACACAGATGTGGTATTCTTTTACCTCAAAAGATGAGGGATGGAACTCTAACCGCTGATAAACATCATCTTTTAGCTGGCGGTATCCAGGCCCCAGCTGTTCCAGAAGTTCTTCTTCTGTAAGGGTGGAAATGACCGATTCTGCATGAGGAAGGTCTTTCAGATCCTTCTCACGTTTTCCGGCATGTTTTTTCCTTTTGTGGGCAGTAACTGTGACTTCTTCCATGTCCGGTTCATCCGGCGGAGTCCCATTTACAGTGGCTTCTGCTTCATTAAAGCATTCTGCGTACATAACGGCAAGTTCCAGCTGCTGACAGGTTCCAGTATCATACCCCATCTTTTCAGAAGAACGTCCAAAGCGGTTTGCCTGCGCGAGGTTCCATTTTTCAAGGATCACCTGCATCTGCTGGTTTGTCCGCTTCAGCTCATCTGTGAGGACAGCCAGCTGGCTGCGCAGTTCTTTTTCCTGCGCCATGCTTTCGAGCAGAAGCTGCAGGATATCTTTTTTATTCAGTTTTGCCAGCTGTTCTTCTGATAACGCAAGTGCCATATCGATGGTCACTCTCCTTTGTTTTTATGGCTCCAGTATAACAGAACATGCGGCAAAACGCAAAAATCGAATGGACAGCCTTTCGGCATTTTGACGGTGGAAAACTCCTGATGAAAAGCTGTTCTCCTGTGGAGGCAATACTTCCAACTGCCTGAAAATCGGTAAATCTGGCTTGCTTTTCAGACAACGGGGAATGCTGTCCACAATTCGTATTGTTCAGATAAAACAGAACAGTTTATCCCCATACCGACTCTAGATCAAAGAGAAATTTTCTCTGTTTTTACTAAAAGATCACACGGGGTGTTTCGGATCGATCTTGTGAACAGAAGGGTCTATGGCATATCCGGTCATGAGCAGATGATACTGCTCCGGAGTAATGTTACGGGCTTCAGCCTCTGATCTGGGCCATTGAAAAGTTCCTGCCTCCAACCGCTTATAGATAAGCAGAAAGCCATCCTCCTCCCAGACTAACCCTTTTATCTTCTGGTTACTGGAACCACAGAACAGGAACAGATCTCCTGCATGAAAAGGATCCAGATGGAACTTTTGTTTTACCAACGTTGACAGACCATCGATCCCTTTGCGGAGATCGGTCTTTCCAACAAATACATAAACATGATGAAAACGTGAAATATCTGCGTCATTGAGCATGGGCAGCCACCTCAACGATCATGGATAAGGTATCCCTTTGAACGGAGATGGGAATATCAAGCTGCATTCCACGAAACGTAAGAGTCATCATTTCCTTTGGATCAGCGGTTGTGGTTTCCGGCACAGGCAGCTTTTTTGGTTGCGTTACTTCAACAAAACCGCTTTCCGTAAGCAGAGTCTCTTTCACTTTACGAAGCCAGTAATAATAAGAGTCTCTTGAAAGCTGGTGCTGTGCGCAGTAATCTTTGACAGACAATCCAGATTGGTTGCGGTCCTGAATAATAGCAGTCCAATTTTTTACGCGGATCTGGGCTGTGGCAAGTTTGGTGTTCATAATTGACCTCCTGGTGTGAAAAATGGGAAAAGTGTGTTGTACAACTTTTCCAACATTATCTCAAACCTGGATATGTAGGTCTAGAGATGTATGATTTACCATTTACCGATTATCCGCATAAACACTATACTTTCAAGTATTTTGAAGTATAGAAAAAACTCATTTTACCACGAATTTACCACGATTGAATGAGCCTTGATATGACCTATAAAATAACACCCAAAAGACATCATTACACCTAAATGGTGTCTTTTTAAAAAGCAGTCAATCCTAAGACTAACTGCTTTGTGTGTATGGATATGAAATTGTCAAACTGGGATTTGTCTTACAACAATTTATATATGCATAAAAAGCAATATATTTATGAAAACACCCTAAATCCAAAATCTACTCAATTCATTTTTCCTTACATAAAATGTTCTCGTATATTTCACTTCCTCACCAAGTGTTTCCCCTATCAAAACTTCAAAATCATTGATATCAAATTCTGGAAAGAATGTATCTCCATCTTCAATATTTAAATCTACTTCTGTGATATACATTTTATCTACTATTTGCAAAGCTTCCTTAAATAGTCCATATCCACCAGATATGTATACATCTCGTCCTTTAGCCAATAATAATGCATCTTCTAATGATTTAACTGAAACTAAATTATCTCCTTGATACTCTGTTGTGGTGGAAACAACAATATTCATTCTATTAGGCAACGGATGACCGATTTCTTCATAAGACTTTCGCCCCATAATAACCACATTACCCGTTGTTAACTCTCTAAATTGCTTTTGTTCTCCCTTTATTTTCCATGGTATATTACCATTCTTGCCTATAACATTATTCTTTGACCTCGCAACAATCAAACCTATCATCTATTTCATCCTCCATAATATGATGTCGTACCTGTGATTCCATCAAGTGCACCACATCTTAACAAACTCAAAATTATCTCGAACTAACCAGCTCGACAAATTCTAGTTTGTCCGTTTCTTCATATCCACATTATATCATTTTCATATCTGCACCACAATAAAATTTTATGCACCGATAATCTTAGTGAACAGCTCTAACAAACACCATTTCATCACTCCAATCTGAAATTTAGGTATGAAAAAAGCAGTCAATCCTAAGACTAACTGCTTTGTGTATAGAGATATGAAATTGTGAAATAGAATTTGCCTATTTCAAATCAAAAAGAGAATTTTCATAGTCCTTTACATAGTATCGTATATTTTTACGCCCCTTTTGAATAATGGTATGTCCCTCTGCTTCTAATTTTTCTTTCTGTGCTTCAATACCATTTGGATATTTAGCATTTAATTCTCCGTTTGCTTTTAATGTTCTCCAATAAGGTGTTTCATCTTCTGGAACGCTGATAACTCGCCCATGCCACAATAGAAACAAATATACCCGCTGTAATCGGCTCTGTAAAATCTGCACCACTCAATTTTGCAAAGTGTTCTCGTATTTTTCCAACCGTAATCACTTTACCATACGGAACTTTTTTCATTACTTTGTCATAGTCAATCGGGGGAGCAAAATACATTTTGTTTCCACCATATTTCTCAATACTTTTCTGGTCTATGATAATTTGAAATTTTGGCATATCCTTACTATCATGCAACATAGCATTAAAATCTTTTTTATCTTCATTTGCCATTTGTGCCACCTCCTACTTTAAGGATAGTCTGTTTCTTATTTCCATGCAATGAGGCTGTTTGAAAATTATTAACACTTTCAAATTTGTCGCTTTCTTCATATCCATATTATAACAGTTCCATATATCCGCCACAATAAAAATCAGCATACCCTTAGCATTTATGGAACAAAAATGCACACTTTTTCTTTCTTCCTCTTGATTACCCCACCACAGAAAAGAAAAAGCCCTGTCAAGAGCCTTGCCACCATTGGTGGTGCTTTGCACTCTTTACTGGGCTTTTTGTTTGCTGTATCTTCCATGCAAGAGGAAATTAAAGACCTCTGTTCCATTTCGCCTTTAGATAATCTTCATAGTCTGCTTCATTGAAGTCTACTTGTGGAGAAGTGTCGGGAATGTTGTTTCTGTTATCTATATCTGCAAGTTGACGGAATATCCAGTCATCATAAGGGTTGTGATATTTGTATTCTTTCGGCTGTTCTCTGTATCGGTCTAACCCTCGCATTTCCTTATGCACTTTCATCATGCGTTCTATTTTTTGTCGTTGTATCAACTGTTTGATTCCCATAAGTTCTTCCAACTCCGTAACCTCATTGGTAATGTAGTTATGGATATACTGTATGAGTTTATATGCCTTGTAAAATGTGCATTCTTTTTCATCATCGAAAAATTCATTTTCAGACAGGTAATCTAAGGAAACATTGAAGTCTTGTTCCCGTTTGATAATATCCATGATATAGGGCTCGGTGTGGTCAATATACTTCCATTCTCCCGACAATAATTCATTGGGCGTTACACCCAGCACGTCCATTATCTTCTCTAACGTATCAAAGGTAGGATAATTCACGCCACGTTCAATCTTGGAAAGGCTCTGCATATTGATACCGATTTTGTCCGCAAGTTCCTGTTGTTTCATTCCTCTGTGTTTTCTTATGGTCTGTATGTTTTCTCCTAAGAAACTGATTTTCTTTTCATAATGCTCCATAACTTAGTATAATCGCTCCTTTCGTTGCTTTTCTTGGTATTTATAAGCATATCATACTTAATCTATATCTAAAAGTCAACAAAAACTTCTTGACAAGTAATTCTAATGGAGTTATTATCGTATTAGACAGAGTGATTAAGCACGCTAGGGTCAATCACACGCTTGAGTAAGCATATAAAATATATATTTTCACTTTGATAGCATGAATAAGCATGGACTATCAGACCGAAAAATAAGGTTTCTGACTGGGGCTGTTCCGTTTAGCCACGAGCCTTACAAGGCTCGTGAGCGTTAAGAACGGGGCAGACACAGGAAGAAAGGAACGCCTAGGCGTTCGTAAAGGGCGTATATGTAACACCGCCCTGCCCATACATGTCATAGTACCTAGAAACTGTGATAAATAAAGGAAAAACACGATTTTACCCGCAAAAACGGGAAACGAAGAATAATGCACTATAACTACACACAAAAATTTATCCGTTAAGATTGATTACATCAGTATTGTATTTGATACTGCAACCGCCGAAGATGTCATCATGCACATTTTAAATTTACCGACTGACATTTTCAATGTCTATCCGGCAAGCATTAAATACAAAACCTATCAAGCACGCTGGCAGATTGGAGATATTTATGTATCGGGGGACGCAAGAAAAACAGAGGATAACCCACAAGGGTTAGGCTGTTATCTTGTTATGACTGGCAGAGGTTGTGATGATATTTTCCGTATTCTCGACAGTAGGAATTATACCTTTGGGGATATGTTCCGACGCTGTGAGCGAAGATACGGACTGGATAACTTTCACTTCACAAGGCTTGATATTGCCATTGATGATAAGAACGAAAAGCCATTCTTTACCATAGAGCAGATAAAGAAGAAATGCGAAAAAGAGGAATTTATTTCTAATAGTGAGGGCTACCACTTTGATGAAAGCAAGTTTGACGATTTCGACACCGCAAAGACTGTTTATATCGGTGCTGGTAAATCGGGATTGTCCTACCGCTTTTATGACAAGGATAAGGAAGTCTGTTCAAAACATAATAAGACACTCGATGAAGTCGGCAGTTGGAAACGGACAGAAATGCAACTGCGTGATGATAAGGCTCATGCTTTTGCCATGACATTCAAGGATAGACCGTTAGAATTGGGAGAACTGGCTTTCGGGCTATTGGCAAACAACCTACGCTTTGTCGTGCCAAACAGAAATGAAAGTAATAAGAGCAGATGGAAAACGTGTCGGTTTTGGGAACGCTTTTTAGGGGCTGTGGAAGTCTTGAAACTGCAAGTACCAAAACAGCAAAATTCCCTTGAAGAAACACAGCAATGGCTTACAGAGGGTGGCGTGATTTCCGCTGTCAAAAGTTTTTATTTCTTGGAAGAACATGACGCATTAGGTGGACTGGAAAAGTGGGAACTATGCTTGATAAGGCAAGATACAGCAATTCCCTTTCCAGTAAATTAACCGCCCATTTACAGAGGATAAACCGCACCGACCTTATCCCCTATATCCAGTATGACACAAAACACGGGAAGGGGTATCTGATGAATAACAACGATATTCCCGTATGGGAAAATACACCCTTACCATTGAAGAAACGTCAAAATATTTCCGTATCGGAGAAAACAAGTTAAGACGATTGGCAGAGGAAAACAAGGACGCTGGCTGGCTCATTATGAATGGCAACCGCATACAGATTAAACGCCGACAGTTTGAAAAGGTTATTGATAAATTGGACGCAATCTAATGCAAATGAGCCTTGTATGTGTTATGATGAACACAAGTCATATCAAGGCTCTTTCCAACAAGGAAAGGAGCAGACACCATGAAAGAAAAAAGACGGGATAGCAAAGGACGTATCCTGCATACTGGAGAGCCAACGAACAGACGGAAAATACTTATATAAATATGTGGACGCATTTGGAAACACAAAATATGTGTATGGAGATTGACACCCACAGACCCGACACCAAAGGGAAAACGGGAAAAGCCCTCACTTCGTGAACTGGAACAGCAGATAAGACGGGATATTGAGGACGGTATCGACAGCACAGGCAAGAAAATGACGCTTTGCCAACTCTACGCCAAACAGAACGCACAGAGGGCAAACGTGAAGAAAAGCACACAGAAACAACGGGAACAGCTCATGCGGTTATTGAAAGAGGACAAGTTAGGTGCTAGGAGCATTGATACGATAAAACCCTCTGACGCTAAGGAATGGGCGTTACGCATGAAAGACAAAGGCTTTTCCTATAACACCATTAACAACCATAAACGCTCGTTAAAAGCGTCATTCTATATCGCCATACAAGACGATTGTGTAAGGAAAAACCCTTTTGATTTCAAGTTAAGCGAAGTCCTAGAAAATGATACCAAAGAGAAAGTCGCATTGACAGAGGAACAAGAACAAGCCCTACTGTCATTCATCAAGACGGACAATGTGTATCATAAGTATTTTGATGATGTGCTGATACTGTTAAAGACTGGACTTCGTATCTCGGAACTGTGCGGATTGACAGTAGCCGATATTGATTTCAAGAATGAAGCTGTGATTATCGACCACCAGTTATTAAAAAGCAAGGAACAAGGCTATTATATTGAAACGCCTAAGAAAAGAGCGGAACAAGGCAAGTGCCATTAAGCAAGGAAACGATACAAGCATTTCAACGAGTGATGAAGAAACGCCCAAAGGCAGAACCATTTGTGATAGACGGACGGGGCAACTTCCTATTTGTCAATCAGAAAGGCAAGCCCAAAGTTGCGATTGATTACAATATGCTTTTTGTCCGTATGGTAAAGAAATACAACAAGCACCATAAGGATAACCCCTTGCCACATATCACACCGCATACGCTACGCCATACGTTCTGCACAAGACTGGCAAGCAAGAACATGAACCCAAAAGATTTACAGTATATCATGGGGCATTCAAATATCAGTATCACAATGAACTGGTATGCTCATGCGTCCATAGATACTGCAAAATCAGAGGTTCAGCGTTTAATCGCATAGAAGTATTTACCACGATTTTAACCACGCTTGATAGCGAAAATATAAGAAGATAGACCTAGATATGTGAAGTTTACCACAAAAGCAAAATGCCCGTAGAGCCGATAAAATAAGGCTTTGCGGACATTTAAGAAGATATAAAAAGATAGTCAAAAAGACATATATAATTTTATATAAATATATGGATAAAATCATGATTGGTGCGATGAGTAATAAGACTCAACTTGGGTTTTATGAAAATGCGGAAAAAGTAATTAATATCCCACTTACAATCATTACGTCATTTGGGACAGTAATGCTTCCAAAAATGTCAAATCTAGTGGCTTCTCACAATAGGGAAAAGACAAATCAGTATATATCGTTGTCAATGAAATATGTGATGTGTTTGTCCTTTGCACTGGCATTTGGTTTGGCTGGAATTGGAAAGGTTTTTGCCCCTGTTTTCTGGGGGCAGGAATTCATGCTTTCAGGTGTGCTGATTATGGGTCTTTCGATTACGATTCCTTTTATGTCGTTTGCAAATATCATTCGGACACAGTTTTTGATTCCATCAGAAAAGGATAAAGAATATCTTTCTTCTGTTATTGGTGGGGCAGTAGTTAATCTAATTGCGAACACGCTACTGATTTCAAAAATTGGAGCAATTGGAGCAACGATTGGTACAATACTTGCCGAGATTTTTGTTTGTGTGATCCAGACGTTGAGCGTTAGAAAGGAACTCCCGGTACTACGATATATAAAAAGTATATGGATGTTTGCTGTTTTTGGAGTGGCTATGTTTGTAGGGGTGTTCTATATCGGAAATGCTCTGGAAAACAAAGTGTCAACATTGTTCCTGCAGATCATCTGTGGAATGCTGATATATGGAACATTTTGCGTGATATATTTTGTCCACACAAAAGATGAGATGATTTTAAAAATGCTAAGGGGGATAAAAGGAAAAATCAGATAATATCTGGAACGGGCTTATTTCACGCATATTGTTGGAACGAACCAAACCAGGACTTTCGACAATCATATAACTGCGAACACTTTGATCTGAAGCTGAAAACGTTCACAGGTAGGCTGCTTGATAAAAGGTTAGCTTTATGATAACATGAAAATATAGTAGGATTATTTGTACTCCTATCAGCAATGAAAGAGAGAGGTGAAAGCCGATGGGAAGAGCTGACAGTTGAACAGTTTAAAGAAGCAATGGCTAAACTTCCTCTGGAAGCAGTATAAAAAAGCAACCTTCTAATTTTCTTGCACATTGTGTAATTCCATATATGGTAAGTTTAGTAATTATAGAAATAAGAAAATATTCAAAACATAGCCGTATGGACAACCTGCTTTTCTGATGTCCACACGGCATATTTTAACCCCATCATACAGTTCACAACAAAAATACCTCTAAAGGAGCCCCTAAAAATGATCCTATCCAAAATCCACCACATTGCCATCATCGTTTCCAACTACGAAACTGCCAAAGATTTCTATGTAAACAAACTAAATTTTCCAATTATCCGTGAAAACTACCGTCCGGAACGCAACGACTGGAAACTGGATTTGCGAGTGAATGAGTATACAGAATTGGAAATCTTCGCAGAACCGGATCCGCCAAAGCGTGTGAATCGTCCGGAGGCATGTGGCCTTCGCCATCTGGCTTTTTGCGTGGAGAGTGTTGAACAGACGGTAAAAGAACTGGCAGAAGTTGGTATTGATTGTGAGCCAATACGTGTAGATGCTTACACAGGCAAGAAAATGACCTTCTTCCAGGATCCGGACGGTCTGCCATTGGAACTGCATGAATAATAAAGTGAAAATGGTAGTCATTATACCTGACAATATCAAAAGGAAGCAAGTAAAACATGGTGCGTATTGAAAAATACCATCCCTATAAAAAGAATGGTTATATATATACCTATGGCGAAGAAATATCCTGTTGTCCGGATTGTGGGAGAAAAATGTATGTCCATGGAACCTGTCGTAGAAAAGTCAGAACCTTTGAAGATCCTGACGGAACTACATTGATCTTGCGGGTCCTTATATGCAGAAGCTGCCGCAAAACCCACAGGGAATTGCCTGATTTTATCAGTGCCTATAAACGATACAGCACCGTAAGTCCGGGACTCTTATGGGAAAAAATGTTATACTGGGGACAATCTAATTAAAAGCAAATGAAAGGGGTTGTTTCCCATTCCCACAGAACATGAGAATCGTCCTGAATTTGATGAGAATTATATTTTAAATGCAACCAGGCAGGATGATGACAAAACGCTTCCAAGGCTTAAGGTTGCAGCCTACATCCGTGTTTCAACAGACCTGCAGGATCAGGAAAATTCCTACGCAGTGCAGGAACAATATTTTCAGCAGATCATTGAAAGTAATCCTCTGTGGAAACTAGTAGGAATTTATTCTGACTATGGTATTTCCGGTACGAGCAAAGAGAAACGGGTAGGTTTTTGCCGGTTGATCCGCCATTGCCAGGAGGGAAAGATCAACCGTATCTTATGTAAGTCCATTTCCCGTTTTGCCCGTAATACGGCTGACTTTTCTTCTGCCCTGTTTTTACTGCGTAATTGTCAGGTAACCGTTTTCTTTGAAAAAGAAAATCTTGACTCTGCGGAACTGAAAAATGAATTTATCCTGTCCGTACTTGGTGCATTTGCCCAGGAAGAAAGCCGCAGCATTTCCAGTAATATTATGGAAGGTAATAAAATGCGGAACAGCCAGGGGGATGTACGAAATGTTAAACTATATGGATATCGTTTTAGCGGAAACTGGATATGTAATGAAAACGGCTATAAGTACAGAGAAGTTGAAGTGGTTGAGGAAGAAGCCAGGGTAGTCCAATTTATCTTCCGAAAAGTTGCGGATGGCCAAAGCTACTCAGAAATTGCCAGATGGTTAAATCAACAGAAGATTCCCGCCCCGTACAATGATTATAAACGAAAACGAATATTACATTCCCGAAAAGGGCAGCTTTACAGTCAATTAGATGCCGGATGGAATTCCGGGCAGATCTCACGCATGGTCCGTAATGAACGATATGTTGGAGATGTACTGACACAAAAAAAATATACGATAAACTATCTGACTCATGAAGTAAAAGCCAATAAAGGACAGCTTCCACAGTATTATATTAAAAACCATCACACCCCTATTATTGATCGCACATTATACGAAGAAGTTCACGCCGTTTTAAGGCAAAAATCCCTCAAAAAAATAAAACACAATAAAAATGAAACCCACTCATTTTCAAAAAGACTGATCTGTGGTGAATGTGGACGGTTTTATTGTATGGCTACCAGAAATGACCATCTCGTATGGTATTGTCCTTCTACAAGAAAGACAAATGGACTGCAAATATGCCATGCCAAATCTTTTACAGAAGAAGAAATTACATATATTGTAAAGAAAGCTGCACGAAAACTTTTAAAGAATGCAGTTCCCCGATTGGAAAAAGTCTTAAATGATGATTATGTAGAACGGGACCGAAGCACTTATAAAGGACAGCTTGCAGATATCGATAAAGCAATCGATGCTGATCTGGAAGAGATCGAACACATAAAAGCAGCTTGCCTGAATAGCAAAACAATGAACGCTTCCGAAATTGCCAGGCAAAAGCAGACGATCCTTGATTTAAGAAAAAAACTCTGGAAAAACAAACGGGAATACAAGTCTATTTCCGCCAAGCTGGACCACTTGGAAAATTATTGGGAGGAACTGGAGCCGGACTTTGAACTTAGAGCAAAAGCACTGCAATGGCTCCAGTCTTTACCACAGGGGCGAACCCGAACAAGAAAATTTCTGCTTGGAGCTACAGATATGTATTTTAAAGCATTGTTCCTGGATATTACGATCCATTCTAAGTCCAAATATACGATACACTGGTTTGATGATGTTTATACAAAAGTTATTTTGAGAAATACAGGGGGAAATATAACACATGCATAAGATTATCATATCCAAAACTGCAAAGAAAGTCATAAGTAATTCTCAGTTGAAAACGGAAAATTCAGCTGTAAAAATGATCCCGGCTTTTGAACAGGATATGCGCCAGCCTGAAACAGCAAAACAGGTCAGAAAACTTCGGGTAGCCGCATACTGCAGAGTATCAACCGGTGAAGAAAGTCAGCAGGGATCATTTACTTCTCAGATCTCTTATTTCAAAAGTGTTATTACTAACAATCCCGACTGGGAACTTGTTGAGATTTATGTAGATGAAAACCGGTCCGGTACAAGCCGTACACGACGCCAGGGATTTAACCAGATGATCGAGGATGCAAAAGCCGGAAAAATCGATCACATTTTGACAAAATCCCTTTCACGGTTTGCACGTAATACAGTCGATACCTTAAATTGTATACAGGAGTTGCGCAATTTGCAGCCATCCGTTGGTGTTTATTTTCAAAAGGAAAATATGTATACCCTGAACCGGAAATATGATTTCATTTTAACAACCATGGCGGCTCTGGCCCAAAATGAAAGTTATTCCATTGCTGAAAACATCCGCTGGGGGTTACGAAAAAAATTCCGGAATGGTGTACCACAGATCAACCTGAAACGTATGTTAGGATATGATATGGGAAATAATGGAAAATGGGTAATTAATTCCGACCAGGCAAAAATCGTGCGCTATATTTACAGAAAATATCTGCGGGGATGCTCCGCTCACGGGATTTCTGTAGAACTGAACCAACGTGGCATCAAGACTGTAAATGGCAAGGAATGGTGCACTACCAGCGTCTTATGTATTTTACAAAATGAAAAATATATTGGAGATCTTCTGATCCAGAAGACTTACACAAAAGACTATCTGAACCACAGACCTGTTGAAAATAATGGGGAGCTGCCCAGATATTATATTCCAAATCACCACAAGCCAATCATCTCCCGGGAAATCTGGGTACAGGTACAAAATGAAATTTGCCGCAGAGCCCGGAAACGCAAGGAGTATAGTATGGTACAAAGGTTTATTCTCGTGTCTGCGGTTACAGCACAGTGGGAATTAGCCTGAATATAAATAGACCTTGAAGCTTTGGCAACAGAAAGAATGTGTGTAAAAGCTTCAAGGTCTTAAATCGTTCAATGATTTATTTTTTCTCGTATTTTTTAATTACACATTGGTGTTCCTTACTCTCTTTGTCATAATTAATTCCAACAAGCAGGATATCACCGGTATAATTCAAAACAGATGAAGGATATTTCTTATCTTCGATCTGCTGTAATGCAGTGTGTGCATTCCTATTCCATTTTAATTCTACGATCAGTGCCGGATAATCATCTTTGTATTCTGGTTTAGGTATAAATACAAAATCCGCAAATCCACGACCTGTTGGCAGTTCACGTATTGGTTTGAAATAATACTGCATTGCACTTAGATAAGCGATTGCAAGTACACTGCTCAAAGAGTTTTCATTGTGATATTGAATAACTGATACATACTCATTATGGATTTTTTCAATTTGTTTTGCTACTTCTGAACCATTCAGATCAAGTGTAGCATCCAGCAAATTTTCAGATTCCTGTTGAAATACCAGCATTTCATTCCAGGTTTTACGCTCAACAGCAGTGGTTAATTCCTGTCGGATTTCTTCATTAGGCACAAACGCTGTTTTTCTGGTTTCATTATAACCAAGGTAACCTAAATGGATCATATAGGTCAACACGTCATCTTTACTTTTAATATCTTCCGTATCATTTTGAAAGGTTGCTGTATTCACTTTCACTTCTACACTGGAGAGCATCTCAATGATAGCTGTTTTTAGTCCATCATAATTCATATTGATCAGTGGAACGATTGCATCATAAGAAGCTGTTTCTGACCAATAACTTCTGAATCTCTCTTTTGTCATAATGCTTACAACTGCTTTGGGATTGTAAACTTGATATCCATTAAGCAAATATCCATCATACCATTTTTTTACTTTATCAAAGTCTCTTTCATATTTTTCACAGAGCATGGATACTTCATTTTCAGTAAAACCTATATAAGGTGCGAGCTCATCTGCTTGAAGCATTGTAAATTCATCAAAATTATTTAATGCTGATTGTGTTTTCTCCTTTTTAATAGGAAGAATTCCAGTAAGATAAACCAACCGGATATATTTTGTCGGTTCCGTTCCCTTGAACATGCCTCTCAGGAAATTTATATAATCGGACTGTACTTTTTTGTTTGCAGCTACATCACGAATGAGAACATCCCATTCATCAATGATAATGACAAATTTTTGTTCTGTACAATTTTTTATTCGTGAAAGCGCATCCGGAAAAGCTGTAACTTCCAGTGGTAAAAATTCTGGATAAATTTCACGAAGTTCATCCAGGACGCTTTTCGTTATAAAAGGGACTACGTTATCTGCATCATCGCAGTTTGTCAGGAACCACTGTATATCAATATGGATCACATCATATTTATTAAGGTGCTTTTTAAAGTCAGTATTTTTACTGATCTCCAGTCCGGAAAACATTTGCTCGGACTCAGCGCCTTTGCTGTAATAAGCTGCCAGCATATTTGCCGCATATGATTTTCCAAATCGACGTGGCCGACTATTACAGATATAAGCATTTGTTGTGTCAAGAACACTGTTTGTGTACTCGATCAAACCTGTCTTATCCACATATATCCTGGAGTTTAAGGCAACCTGAAACGCGCTATTATCTGGATTTACAAATCTTCCCATGTTTTTCTGAATCACCCTTTCTAAAATTAGCCGATGCAGCCTAAGATTCTACAACGATCCTACATCTTTTTTTGTAAAAAGCCATACCATAGAGTAATATATTATAACGTCCATCATTCTTTAGATAATTTTCATATTTTCGATCATGAATCTGAGCAATTGCTTTCTCACATGCCGTATCTAATCCAGAAAATTCTTTTGAATATTTCAGTTCAATAACAATACCTGCATCTGGATCTTCCGTTTCAATAATAATATCTGCAAATCCATCCCCAGCTTCTACATTTGACTTAACCAGCCAGTTTGAATTTCCAGCCAAAAGTCCGATCAAAAGTGTATGATAAGAACTTTCTTTCTCTTCATTTCGCGCTTTTGTGTCAAAAACACTGATTGAATTACTAAGAATCCTATTTAGATATGTCTCTATTACTTCAGCTTTTCCTGTCTGGATTGCGTTCCAGAAGGAAGTCAACTGCTCAGTATTACTTAAAACAGTATTTTTAAACCATTCCTGTATCTGAAGCTTGTAAACTTCCCTGATTTCTTTATTTGGAATAACCAATTTATATGAACCCTACATAATAAAAACCCGCTTTTCGGATCTCCTGGAAATCTTCGATTCCAACCGGCAGTTTTAGTCCTTCGATCATTAGACTCACGCTCCTTTCTGCACTGATATAACATCTTTATTTACTGCAAAAACCAATCGAGTACACTAATTATTTATGAATTGATTTTAGCATTTAACGGGTTGAATAGCAAGGTTGACGATAATGGTATGGACGCATCTCATTTTCACTTAACTACGGCATTTTTCCCACGGAATGCAATTCCAATTTTAATCACAGAATTAATTCCCGCACTGCGCAGTTCCGCATCATACTTCTTCTCATCGATCTGCCGTAACGCACTATCTGCTAAAACATCCAAATCCACATGTTCATCATTGGTATGTTTGAATTCAAATAGAAAGCCCGGAATTCCAGAAACCAAAGGAGCCAGTTGAACATCAAAACGCCTACGTCCGGATTCACGATTAGATCGTACCTGATACCTGTTTCCAAGAACAGCGCACAACCCCAGCATCATACCATGATAGAAAGCCTCGTTGGCACCATCCATAGAAGAAATACTTTGCAGCATAAAATTTTCCAGCAAAGACTGCAACTTTTTGGTATCTCGTTTCAAGTTTTATGCTATGTGCGACTCTCAAAAATCAGAAGTGGATTGCGGTTCACCAGCAAACAGGGCAAGTCACAGGGCAAGTCATGGGGCAAGTCGATAATTTGTCTATTCAAAATGATAAGATTACGGCAATACTTGATTTTTGCTCTATTCCACGTTCCAGAAAAGAAATTCAAACATATCTCGGCTTGACAGGAAGAAATAATTTTTATGATACGAGTTTACACAGGATTTATAAATGATACCGGCAAAGAGCTGCCGACCATTATTGCATTTGAGGATATATTAGAGATTGGGGTGAATATGACTTGAACTACTACTTTTGCGACGCATGCCGCTACTGCTTCTCTGCTGAGGTACTACCTGACCGTTGTCCTGACTACAGAGCACAAACCTATAAAGAGAAGCCGGCGGTACGCTTAGCGAGTAAAATGGAAATAGAGGAACTGCTTAGAATACGGAAAGAAGATAAGGAGAACACAAAATGAAAGAAATATTGGTCACTCGGCGCACTTGCCTGTATGGCAGGATGCTTCTACACAGGCTGCAAGAAGCTGATGCAAGCTCACAAGTATTTCGCTTGTGGCTCTCTGGTCTGCATGGGCATGGCAGTCTTCTCCCAAGCACAGCACACCGTCCCCTGCCAGTCCATGATCTTCTCCCGGAGTGGAATCTTATCTCCGATGTAGTCATCTACCAACCTATCCATACCTTCCAAGTCACGCAGCCACTCTTCCAGTTCCTTTTCCTTGGCCTTTGCCGCTTTACCGGCAACTGTATTTTTTTCTACTGGATTATTCTCCGTGTAATGCTCGTAGATCAGATCCAGTAGATTCTCCACTGGCGGGTAATACTCCGGTTTCGTTTTCTTAATGTAGTCTTCTAGCAGCTCCTTCAATTTTTCTATTACCTTCGATGCTATTGTAATTAGGCATACTTTTTAACCCTTTCCTTTATTTTCATCACATCTCAACCGACCATAAGGTCGTTGCCTGCTGCCCACCACGGAGAGGCGTGTGATTATCAGAGCAGCGTAGGGAGCTTCCGCTCCCCTTATCTTGTTTATAGATTCTTTAGAAAATTTATTTTCCCTTTATGGGGTCAGACCCCAATGCTAGCAATATAGTGTCAACTTAAAATCGCTATGATTCTGCTTATTTATTTTCGCTCCTTGAAAACTAAATAGTAAAAATAGTATCTCGCCTTATTGCCGGATTTATGGTATAGTTAAACAGACCTATACGGGATAGGCCTTTAAAAATGGTCTTCTCTTGTGTAGGAGTTAGAGTACCGATTTTCTTGTGCGAAGATGTTTTCGGTCTCTATTCTTTTAGAGCGTTCATAGCATCTGCCAGGGTGAATCTGTGAAGTAAGCGCTTAAATCTTGGGTAGTTTTACTGTCTACATTTTTGAACTCATAATGATAGTAAATAGATTTTACTACACTCCGCTTGATAGGAGATAGAAATTTACTACATTTGGAGGTTTCATTATGAGTAAGAAACGTGCTCCAGGGCGTTCCCTGGACGAATGGATGGAACTGGTAACCGAATGCAGACAAAGCGGCCTGACAGATGCTGCATGGTGTAATGAGCATGGGATATCTCCCAGCTGTTTTACAATGCAGTTACCCGTCTCCGCAAAAAGCCTATCAGATACCGGATCCAGTTGAAAAGCCAGCACTCTTGACCTTACATCCCATAAACAGGACGTAGTCCAGATTGCTATAGAACCGGATCCTTCTCCGGCAGGACTGATCCCAGATAATGGAAACAGACCTATGCACCTTGACAATTCAAATGCATACAAAAGGGTCAGACCTCGGTAAGGAAAAATGAAGATAGTTAAAGTAAGATAAAATATAGCATTTAATTTTATATTTATTTTGATATTTTTCACGAAAGCGGCAAAAATATCTGACTGCGAAGATTAGACGAACAAGAAAGGCGAATTAAGTAATGAAATTTTATGCAAAAAATAAAATTTATTTTATGCTTTCCCTAATTATAATTATCGGGTTAGTTATGTCATTAGGTGCAAGCAAATTTATATTTCAAAAGGCTTGCTTACGAAGAGAAATACAGTGGCTAGATTTGGGAGTTGCAGATGATTGGCAATACGGAATTCTGACGGACGCATATAAAATAAAAAAGGAAGAGAATAAGAAAATTACAATTACTGCTTCCGATGGAACAAAGTTAGTCGGCCATTATTATGAAAGAAAGAAAAATGCACCAGTTGTAATTTTCTTACATGGACTTTGGAGCAATTGCTATACAGATGGAGTTCCGATTTACAGAATTACAGAAAAAAATAATTGGAATATCCTTCTGGTAAACCTGCGTGCTCATGGTGAGAGTGAAGGTGCTGTTTCAACATTTGGCGCTTTGGAAAAATATGACTGCCGTGATTGGGCAAACTGGGTCACTTCTGAATTTGGCGAAAAGACTCCGATCTTTCTTATGGGGCTTTCAATGGGAGGTGCCATAGTGATGATGAGCAGTGATCTGGAATTACCGGAATCCGTCTGCGGAATCATTGACAATGCAGGCTTTACCTCGTCATTGGAAATGATAAAATTAAATAGCAAAACGAAGCTTCATCAGGAAATACTGACAGAACTCTTTACACTGTCCGTAAATGTTGGGACAAGAATATGGGGCGGCTTTAATTTAGCAGATGCTAATTCCTGTACAGCATTGTCAAGAACTAAGATCCCTGTTTTAATGATTCACGGAGACCAAGATACAAAAGCACCGATATCTATGGCATACAACCTTTATAATAGCTGTCAAAGCCCAAAGCAATTATACATATTTTCTGGAGCAGGTCATACAGACTGCTATGAAAAAGATCCAGAGAAATATGAAAGGATTATTTGTGAGTTTATTGAAAAGAATAGGAAAGGAGAACTCTCAGGGTCAGACCCCAATGTGGTCACTTTCTAATCTGGCTTCTCTGATTAAAAACCAAGCAGATGAAGAACTCCTGGTTTCGCCCCGCAGTTCCAATAAATACAGGTATCAGGCCAACCGTGCTTTCGTGATCGGACGCATGAAACGCGTCCTGCCCAAAATCCTATGCGGCATCCTAAGACTTTCTTCCGTTGATCAGCTGTTTCAGGATTCTCTTCGCTGTCGCTCCCAGATCATACCGGGGCGATCATTCCGACGGAAGATGAATATTACGGTGCGGCAGAGCCGCCAGTCCGGTGTGGCGAGGTTCTTCCGCAATTATCCGGAATGGTGGCTCTCAAAGTCCGGACAGGTGGCTCAGAGAGCCCCGGAATAATCAGAAGAAAAGCAAAACGAAGGAAAGGACTCATTTCGATAATCAAAAAGCTGCTTTTTGATCATCATTTCTTATATTTTTTTCATGGAACTCACCACAGCCCTTATTAAAGTGCGCCTGTTTTTGCCTAGCTAGCTTCCGTCCTGATTTTATCCAAGACTTTTTGAATATACTTTGCTCGTTTATAGATAAACTTTCTTAAGTTGACGCTAAGTTGACCACATTGGGGTCACGGACTAATGCTCCGATAGCTGCCTCTGTTTTATCTTACTATTTCTTTACCTTCCACCCCATCCAATACAATACTCCTCCTATCGCTCCGCCGAGCGTATTGTAACATAAATCCGAAAGCTGAAATGTCCCAAGTCGCAGGAAAAGCTGCAGGAACTCTATCGTCAATGAAAAAAGAAATGCAACCTTTGTACTATGCCAAAGAATACTTGTAAAACAAATTTGTCTGTCCTTCTCTTTTAAAAGTTTCTCTTTGGCAGTCCACATGAGCAGAAAAGTAAATGGCAGCATAAGGGCAATGTTTTCAAAACATTCTGTTGTTAATGTCATTGTTCCATCCGATTGTTTCTCCCAAATCCACCAGCCGCCCATCACATCAGAAAGTGGATTCATCCACATATTGCGATTTAGTAAAGTTCGAAACAAAATCATTACCGTAAAAAATACAAGGCAAAATAGTTTACGAAAAAACAAGGAATTTTTAAATGTATGAATCCAGGCACGACAAGCGGATTTAATTCCCTTGCCGGTGTCAGTTGGGTAATATGCATACATATAAAAAAACAAAATGAATATCGTAAGGAGTACTGCAAACCAAAATGGCTGGTAAAGAGCTGCGAGAACATTGGTTACTATACTTTTAAATATTTCCATTTCTTTTCTCCTCTTTATTCATCTTGGTTTTCATTCTTATTTCAAATCTTTAAATAAATTCTTCTGATATACACCAGCTTCTATCAGCTTAGCAAATGACTTCACTACATAGTCTTTATCCTCTTTATAGGTCACTCCGAACCACTTGTCATTCGTATCTAATACTTTTACAGAAACTCTGCCTGCCTGAAGAAGTTCGTCTATGTAGATTGGCAGTAAATATTCTGCTTTCAGAATATCTTTGTTTCCCATATTTGCAAAGAACTCTTTAAATCCATTTTCTAAAATCTGCATGAATTCCGGTGTAAGTCCCCACATATTCATGGATGCGTAGGATTCAGCATTAATTGAAGTGAGCTGTCCATCGTTGTCTACTGCTGCACCCTCTGGAGTCTTAACAATATTGGAAGTCTCATGTACCGCTGCAAGATAACCTTTTTCATTTGTCTCACAGATACCTCTGGTAACAGCACCATTTTCGCTTAAAGTATTCTTTAAAATGAATCCTGCCATACAAAACTGATTTGCTTTTTCTGGTGTATAGCCTACAAGGAAATCATGAAGCTTAACAAATGCTTCCTTCCCATAGTAGTCATCTGCATTGATAACTGCAAATGGCTCATGCAGAACTTCTTTACATGCGAGAACTGCCTGTCCTGTTCCCCAAGGTTTTGTACGTCCTTCCGGCAGAGTTCCCGGAATATCATTGATATCCTGGAAAGCGTAGTCTACACTTACATTATGAGACGAACAAATGGAGGCAATGCGATCACCGATGACCTCTTTGAACTCCTTCTCGATATCCTTGCGGATGATAAATACCACATGATTGAAACCAGCTTCAATCGCATCATGGATTGAGTAGTCCATAATGATGTGATTAGAAGCATCCACCGGCTCCAACTGTTTGATTCCTGTTCCGAAGCGACTGCCGATTCCGGCTGCCATGATAAGTAATGTTGTTTTCATAATCTCTCCTTACTTTCTTAAGAGGGGCAGGCCCCAACATTTACTGCAACTATTGTCAACCATCTGCCGTATTTTTATACGCCCACCATCCGCCGCGTGAAGGCTGTTGATTAGGATGGCAACCGCCCATTGGACGGCAATATTTAAAACTGTGCGTAGATAAACGCAGAATCACCAACATACATAAATGCAATGATTAGGAATATCCAAGTAAACAGGATAATTTGTCCTTTGAATGTATCCAGATCCAATTTCACTTCAAAAGCATGGCCATTATTTTTAATCACACCAAGAATATGTACAACTGCGATAATCACAAAATAAATCACAACATATACATTTATATAAGTGATACCCGTCATGCGGAACAATCCAGACAGCACTTCCCTTACCTGCTCTGCCTCCGCCAAGAGGAATATAAACATAATCCCTAAACCAGCTGGACAGACTAATATGCCATCTGCGCCAAAAATCCGACGGATTCTTGGCAAGATACGGAAGATCAAAATTCTTTCCCAAATCAAAATCCAGAACTTTAGCAATACCGATCGCCATGTCGGAATATCCAGAAAAATCACAGTAAATTTGAAGTGAATATCCAATAATAGCCCAAAAGATACTGATGTTATTATAGGCTAAAGGAGCACTGTACACCGCATTAACAGCAACACCAATACGATCTGCAAAAACAACTTTCTTGGTCAAACCAAGCACAAACAGTTGGATGCCCTCGTATACGTTTGACTTCTTGATTCGGTGTACTCGATCAAGCTGAGGCAGGAAATCATGAGCCTTTACAATCGGCCCAGATGTGATCTGCGGGAAAAAGGAAATATATGTAGCCAATTTAATAAAATCTTTTTCGGCAGAAATCGTTCCCTTCTTTACATCAAACATATAGCTCATTGCTTGGAACAGGTAAAACGAAATGCCTAGTGGTAGAATAATTTGCAGTGTATGTATACCACTGATATTAAAAGCCTCGCAGAATGAATCAATAAAGAAATTCAGATATTTACAAATTCCCAGTACGCCTAAACAAGTCACCACAGGAATTGTTATAAATACCCTATTCTGATTAGTTTCATACAGATTCGCGCCATAATAGCAAATCAGAATAACGGCTGTCAACAAGAGTAGGAAACGCACATCCCAATAACCGTAAAAAACAATATTGGCTAACAAAAAGACAATATGCTGCTTTTTGCAGTCCTTCACTAAGTGCGTCAACATAATTAGGGCAACAAAAAACAAAGCAAATGTCGACGAATAGAATATCATTTGCAATCCACCTCCTCTAAATAGTCTATAATAACATCAGCCATAATTTTATGACCAACTTCATTTAAATGACCATTTCCTGGAGTAGTATTTGCAAAACCATACGGAAGCTCATGATATTTGTTATAGTGTTCTAAGAATGCATCACCGGTATCGATAAAATCAATACCCACATGTTCACACTCTTCTTTGAAAATTTCAAGAGTTTGACTTCTGATAAGCTTAAGTGTCCCGTCAGTCTGTATCTTTGTTGTTGGATGATATATAAAAACAATCGGCCCATCGAAACACGAACGCATCAATGATAAACCATCTGTTATTACAGTACGATATTCTTCCTCATTAATACTATTATCCCCCCTCCCGCTGGAATTTAACTTTTGTGATGTTTCTATATGATTTTTAATCATCGCAATTAACGGGAGATACTCTTTAAGCATGTTCTTCGCTCTTTTGACACTACTCTGCGAGGCAAAGATTTCTATCGCAGTTGTTGTGTCAATTTCATCTGCCAAAATCAAAGATTTTCTTAAATCCTCTATTGAATAATCCGTACTCATTATTTCAATCGTCACACACTTTGCTTTAGGATAGTTTTCAATAGCCGATTGAAAATGGTTTATGATAGACGGCAAAAAATGACCATCGCAGGCAATATTAAATGCTCTCAACTCTTCTTTATCATCAACAAGCATATTATTCACAATAGTTGAATATCTATTTGAAATTGTTATCTCTTTGCCTTGAGAATGTGATGCCCCCATCATCAAAATATATTCATCCGCTAGTGCATAATTTTGATTTGTAAAACCATAGGAATCTATTTTAGATATACTATATCCCTCTGTTCCATGAATTAACATAGCATTTGGATTCCTTACCGCACGACTTGCTCCATTCGGTGTATCAATCCATGCAACTGGTCTCTCATAGGCAAACATTATACCATTCACTACGAAAAACGCTAATATGAATGCTACACACGCCGATATTATTTTTTTCATCCATTTACCCTTTCTTTGATTTTTATTTACCGAGATGGATATAACCTCTATCGCAGGATGGAGAAGTTTAAAGAAACTCATCTCCGATTTCTCTATGATCACACGATACCAACAAACAATGCTACCGAACGGTATCTAAGAAACTATAAAAGAAAGCAGAAGTAGGCTATATCGTTCAGAAGTTCCATAGCTATCGAAAACCCCTGTGACGGAAAAGCGTGCTTATGAAAAAATGTTGGAACCAATGTGTTCCAGGAAGTCGCACAGAGATTTGACTCATAATTGCCAGAAAGGCCGATCTGTATCAACTGAGATCAATTTAACGGTCCGGCCTTAACTATGCAAGGTTACGTGTCAACAGTAATGAAGGCACATCGCGCATTACTACGATTCCAGCAATAACCATTGCATTCGGACCGATTTTTGTGTTACATAAAATCGTAGAATCAACTTCAATTACACAATTATCATATATTTCAAACTTCCCTATAAAATCGATTTGTTCCAGCCGAATAATTCTCATCATTCATATCACAAAACATAGATTGAATAATATTGTGTGTTATGAGTCTTAAATTCGCAGCGATACTGACATTGTTCCCAATTGATACAAGTTGTAGTTCGCTCTGCAGACCAAACGGCCGGTAAAGCCCCATCTCCATGGGAATGAAGCACTTCTCTTTTTTTCAACAATCTTGCACGTTTTCTGCTATTTGAATCAGTTCTCAAAAACAATAGAATCTGAAGGAAAGCTTTTTCTTTTTTAAGAATTCTATTATCATACAATTGTTGTGCTCACCTCACCCAAATATCTCGTAATATCCTTCAATTTCATCTGCGTTTCCATAATTATTAGTAGATAAATATTGTGAGTAGCCCGCACCATTTTTTAACATAAACATTATTTTTTCAGCTAAATCTAATGGAGTCATTTCACATATTACGCCTTCCTCATTCTTCAGCTGATCTCGAACTGTTGTATAATTTGTCGCTACAATTGGTTTTGATAAAATTTTAGCTTCATCTAATACAATTGATTTTCCTTCAAATCTTGAACTCTGAATAATAACATCCGAATTTTTTATATAAGGGTAAGGATTCTCACGAGAACCGATAAAATGCATTACATCTTCTAAACAGAGTTTTTTTACCATTTCTTTCAGTTCGCGCTCCAGATCTCCTGAACCTAAAATATACCAGTTAAAATGAACTTCTTTTGCTTTCAAAATCTGTGCAGCCTCAATTGCAAGGTCAAAACCTTTTTGAGGATGAAGCCTTCCAATAGAAACAAGAATTTTAGCATTAGGATCAAACTCTTCTGGATAGAATTTATCTGCTAAATCAGCGATAACTTTTTCCGAAATTAGATTAGGCAATACTGATACTTTCTTACTTTGACTTGGGAAACACTGCTTCAATACTTCTGCACACGCATCAGAGATAGTCACAATTTGATCAATCTTTTCTATATATGGCAAATCGTAAGCCTCTGACAAGCCTGTTTTGGGGTATTCATTATGAATCCACCCAATCTTTTTCTTTGCTCTAACCTTATCAACCAAATAATAGTACTGTTCTCCCTGTAGATAGGCGATAGCCACATCATATTCCTTTGTACATACAGAAAGAATTCTACTATAAAATTTATTCCACCGATACTGCTTATGTTTTGCGGTGCCGCCTTCACGAAACTTCGAGTATGTTGTTGCTAATACACGGTACGCAAACATTCCTACATCTTTATATTTATCTGAAGAATCACTATATAATCTGTGAAGCTTGTCGTAACCATCGTGCAAAATATTTACTCGCTTATCAACTTGTCCAAGAAACATTCCCTTCTCTTGAAAAAGCAACAAATCCACTTCATATTTGTCATAATCCATAAGTTGTAAAAGATTTACAAGACTTCTTTCGGCACCGCCATTCTGGAGGTTACTCATAATAAATAATAATTTCTTTTTCATGAATATCTCTCCCACACCTCCCTATTATTACAATTGTTTTTCTACCATATCAAGTGCCGCTGCAATGGTTGCGTCCATATCGTAATACTTATATTCGCCCAGACGGCCGCCGAAGATGACCTTCTCTTCTTGATCTGCCAGAGCCTTATACTGTGCATATAGTGCGCTGTTCTTTGCATCATTAACGGGATAATAAGGTTCATCACCTGGCTTCCACTCAGAAGAATACTCACGACTGATGACTGTCTTGGGCAAATCGTTGCCCTCTGCGTCCTTGCCAAACTCAAACCACTTATGCTCGATGATACGTGTCCAAGGAGTCTCACGGTCAGTATAGTTCACTGCAGCATTGCCTTGGAAATTGGGCATATCTAGCAGTTCAGTCTCAAAGCGAACGGAGCGATACTCCAACGTCCCCAACTTGTAACCAAAATAGGCATCGATTGGACCTGTGTAGACCACCTTCTCTGCCAGTGCGTCCAGTTCCTCCTTCTGCTCCAAATAGTCAGTGTTCAGGCGAACCTCGATACCCTCCAGCAGATTCTCAATCAGCTTGGTATAACCGCCCATAGGGATGCCTTGATAGAGAGCGTTGAAGTAGTTATTATCGAAAGTCAGGCGGACAGGCAGACGCTTGATGATAAAGGCAGGCAAATCCTTGCAATCTCGCCCCCACTGTTTCTCGGTATAGCCCTTGACCAGCTTCTCAAAGATATCACGACCGATGAGGGAGATAGCCTGCTCCTCCAGGTTCTGAGGCTCTCCAACAATCTCCTTGCGCTGCTCTTCGATCTTTGCCAAGGCCTCTTCAGGAGTTACCACGCCCCACATCTTATTAAAGGTGTACATATTGAAAGGCAAGCTATACAGTTCACCCTTATAATTGGCAACTGGACTGTTGGTGAACCGGTTGAACTCAGCAAACTGCGTGATATATTTCCAGACCTTTGTGTTGTTAGTGTGGAAGATATGTGCGCCGTAGACATGAACATTGATACCTTCCATGTTCTCGGTGTAGATATTTCCCGCGATGTTAGAACGTTTATCCACTACTAAAACAGTTTTACCAGTTTTTTTGGCTTCGTGTGCAAATACAGCTCCATACAAACCAGAGCCCACAACTAAATAATCGTACATACTTTCCTCTCCTTATTGCAACTTCAACTCGTTAATCACGTGATCTACAAACTCTTTTTTCCCTTCCTTGGACCAGTAATGTTTCATCATTGCTTGTCCGTTTTCAGCAATTCTTTTCACTTCTTCCGGTTTATTTTTTAACCAATTCATAATTTCATCGAAATTGTGGAAATCCCAATCGATTGCTACATAGGTTTTTCCATCAACATACCATTGTGGAAACGTTCTAAGATGCTCAACAGAGGGTTTAATCAGAGCAGCTCCATATACAAAGCATTCAAAGTCTCTTCCACAGATTTCGCCCCAACCAAACGGACTAAGCACCGAACGAGTTTTCTGCAATTCCATATTATATTCTTTTTTGGGTACCTTCTGTGTAGGATCTGGATATTTCAAATTCTTACACTCAGACAACTTTTTCATACAAGCTCTTCTTTGGTATCCCGCAACTTCAGACCACGCACTCCCCCTAAAATGAGTATCGAACACTTTATCTTTACCGCATTCTTTATACTTTGGAGCCTTTCGTGAGAACGGATGCAAATACTGTATGCCACCATTCTGGAATAAATCTCCAATAGCAACATTCCAAGCAAGACCAATCTTATCCATATATTGTGCATCTAAAGGCTGATTTATTGTACCAGAAACGTTTTTGTCATCCAAATTATATTTTTCATGATAATACTGGCAGTGAATGCGCCCTCCCCAAATTGGCTTCTTGTACATTTCCATATCCACCAACAGCTGCTTTTTAAGATAGCGGTCAACATACGGCAAAACCTCAAAATGACATGTACCTGTGCTATCAGCTGTATCAAGCCAAACAAACCAATTGCTTTGAGTTCGAGCCATTTTCAAAATGTCAACCAAGACTTCATTCGGTTGATTAAACAATTCTGAATCATGGTGGTATGCAAAAAAAATAATATCATATTTTTTTCTCTGCAATTTTTTCTTTAATTTTTCAGAATCGAATTTATGCATACAATATTCGTGAAAATCGGCATATTCAATCTTAAATCCGCGCTGCTTAAATTCATTGTGTGCAGAAAAAAGCGCCTTTAACCACCTAAAAATATAGTGTGAACCATCGTAAAAGACAGTTATAGTCCTATTGCTCATTTGATTCTACTCTCCTTTATTTTGCCAGCATCAATAGCCATTTAGCCGTAATAAACCCCAGTTCAAATCTTTTACATTTCAAACCGGCCTTTGTGACAAAGGCTGTATTTTATTTTATATAATGGTGATATTAACTTTTTAATGGCTATTTTATTCGTAGCTGCTCTTCTAATCCCTAGTTATTTTTTATTCTTTTCAAAGTCATAAATGCGATTTTAATTCCTGCAATCATTCCACTACAAATGATTATATATCTTAGCCAAGTATAACGATACAATACTAAGCCAAATAATGCCGCTATTATCGTTAATATCGCCATAACAAATACCGCATTATCATTATATACAGATTTTTCCCCTGTCTCTTTAAAGCGAATCTTTCTCGCAAACATTGCTTGTGTTCCCGCCAAAACTATGTATGCAATCAATGTAGTATATGCCGCTGCCATATAGCCAAATGCGTTTATACATATAAAGTTGAGTAAAAGATTTACAGTAGCTGCGATAATCGAAGAATACATAATATAATTTGTTTTCTTATGATATATGAGCAAATTAGAATACATATTTGATACAGAAGTTAAAAACACACCTGCTGCAATAGGTGGCATAATATAAATTGCTTCATAATATTCCTTAGTAGCTAATATTTTAACTATTTCTGGTGCTAGAAAAGTAAGCATAACAGCTATAATAGCATACGATCCCATTAAAGCTAATGACAATTCTTTTATTCTATTATCTTTTTTCTCTATATTCTGATACAAATACGGTATAAACGATGAATTAATTGCAGTCCAAACCAACAGGGAAATCGAACTTACAGTATATAAAGTACTATATATTCCAACTGCATCATTACCCACCATTTTGCTTATCATCATTCGATCTGAAACACTTAAAATTTGTGCCGCAAAAGCATAACCAATAAGAGGTACACTTAATTTTAAAGAGTATTTCCAATACTTTATATTTACTATTGTTTTTCCTTTTACATATAATTTAATCCATAAAATTGCTGAAATTACTATAGATACGATGTTAGTTGCATACAAGCGTCCCACTACAATTTGATCTGAATCCACTTTATTTAAATTTAAAACAACTATAACAGACAATATTGTTGACGCTAAAGCTGACCCCATTGTCAATGCACCAGCTAATTTATATTTATATTCATATCTTTGTCTTAATAGCCAAAAATCCTGCGCCGGTGCAAAGAAAAAAACTACAAGCATTAAAATCATCAGAACAGAAGGTAACCCTGTAATCCTGTTCCAAATATTAGGTATGAGAAAATAAATACACCCCAGAACAATGGCCATTATTGATGTTAATGTCAAAACAGACGATTGATATTGATCCCTTTCTCCCTCAAAGTCTTTCATTGCTGCCTGAAATCCACCTGAAGTTAATGATAGTGTTGCAATTACATTCAATAATGAATACCATGAATTATATAAATTAACCATTCCAATTTCACTTGTAGACATTATTCTCGTGAAAATTGGAACAGTAATCATTGATAATCCTCGTGAAAAAACAGATGCCATGGTATATACCACTGCTGCTTTTACTCCCAAAGGAATATTCTGTATTTTTCTTTACCATTTTATTCTCCAATTCATAATACTTGTTTCCACTTTTTTCTTTTATATCAAATTTTTTTACTACTTTTGCAGGATTTCCAACTGCAATACAAACATTAATCTTCCTCATCTTTAACTATCCATAATTATCAATGCATCTTTATCGTTTTTATACACATTACCAATATAAATTAATTTTGAATAGATATCCTAAAGGAGCTCTATTAAATCCATCTAACATATCACAGACATGAAATAGAAAGCTTTTTCTATTTATGGTTGATTTCTCACAACAAATCTCTACAAGATTTTATATTCTAGCGTCGATGAATTCAATCAATTTCAAAGGAGACAATTCTGGAAGATAATTATAGTCCACCTCTCGATCACCATTAAGAATAAATTGAGGATCAAATTCTTCAACGCTCTTAAATACAGAAATGAACTCTTTCTTATAAAATGGTGCTTTTTCTATTTCAGGATTATTAGTAGCCAATTTTTTTCCCATAGCAATTGCTTCACAATACCTCAATGTATACCCATGTCCACCCTGTTGCATAATTTCTAACATACACCGAGTTTTTCTTATTCTTTTTAAATTTTCTTCATATGGCATTTGTCCACAATAAGAGATTTTATTTTTGAGAACCTGATTCTCTTTTGGCACACCGACAATATGGAAATCACATTTCAAGCCTGCGGCATCACACTTTTCAAAAAATAAAATAATTTCAGATAATCTATCTTTTGCCTTACCTACAAAATACACATCACTTTCTGGAATATCATTATCATCTTCTACATGAACTTCCGAGTATACTAATGGATAATATATCCATCCATACATATCACAATCCTTTTGATCAAATGACAATATTAAATCAAAATGATCTTTTAATTTTTCTGGATACGAATAGCCACATTTACTTGCTAAATCCTGAAAATAACAAACTATTTTGCATCCCGGATATCTCTTTCGTAATGACTCGAAAAGTCCTAGTTCTACATATCTAGCGTAGTTTGCACCAAAAATAACAAAGCATATTTTATCTGTTTTTTTATAAGGATTTTCAAAAGTAAATCTATTCCATATAAACTTTCCTGGTAAATTAATAATGTTATTTGCGCGTCCACTAAAATGTCGATTTCTCAAAAAACGTATTACCGGATTACTATAGTCCATGGCTGTTCTAAGATAAGTAATGTTTTTATCTTTATTTCTAACATCATTAAATGCAATATCATAAAAATCATTATCTGCACCAGCAATTACATATTTATAATTCATAAGCAACCTCTTTCTCCAACTCCAAATCATTAATGTTTTGTCTCATAATATCAAGAAAAACAGGCAGAAAAATTATTGCAGGATAAAATGCACTTGTTTGTGCCATAGCTGTATTAAAATATAAGAATACAAAAACTACAATTTCTACCCATTTATTTTTCATATACTTAAGCGGGCTAAATATCCACCACAATGATACAAGAAGTGGTACAATACCAATTACCGCTCCAATAATAAATGGATATCCACCGGCATCAGCAAATGAGTTCAAACGATACAGTTTTACCCATGCTTCATAGCCCATACCAAATGGATTCATTGCCATTGCCAAAATCGCCATCGCTATCATTTCATATCGATAAACTCCCGTCGAAGCAGACAATGAAAAATCTCCCTGACTAGAAAACACCTTCGATAACAATGCCTTGTAAATCAAACTATCATTTCCTCTAACGGAATAATCTCCCAAGAGAACTACAAGTCCAACCATTAAAATAATATAAATATAGTTTTTTATTGTTCTTGTATCTGCACTTCGTGTCAAAAGAACGCCAAGAACTATTACCGCATACCCAAAATATCCAGATGTCGACTGCGTTGTAATTAATGCAATTGTAAGAATTAAATATATTTTTTTTATTTCTTTACGATTTAATTCAATAAGTTTATTACAAAACGCCACCACAAAAATTGCAGCATTCAATACCATTTGATATATGCCAGGCTCCGTAAAAATACTCATATTACGTTTAGTTTCAAATTCTGTCGTCACATAAAATAACAAACCATAAATCTTACGCTGTGTTTCTTCAACATAACCTTTATCCCATGTTACCGTTGTGTAAAAATCGTTATTTACCATACCGATTTTTTGCATAATATTCAAACCAGCAATCTGTTGCAACCATCCTACAATACTAATCGCCGCGAAAAACGTTATAATCTTTACAAATCTAGTTAAAAACTGTTCAGGATCAATCAATATAGCAATATATGTAATTAGTATTTTTACTGCCATTTCCACCCAAAAAACAATTCCTACACCACCATTAATAAAACGAACCAAAAAAACCGCAGCCAGCAAAAAAATACACATCCAAAAAGGTCGTTTCATTTTTTTTCCAAAATTGACTATACCAATTAGTAAGAACAGTATTGCTAAACCAACATGTACCGTCAAATTTGGTCTTATATATAATCTATACACATGTGTTTGACAAAAAATCAACATGACATACAGCATTAAATACTGTAATATAGCTTTTTTGCTAACATATAAGTGCATTATACTTATCCTCCTAGCATCCACACACTTTATCAAAAAATGCATCCCACTTTTTCAGTATAGAATCATTTGAAAACGCGTTTCTTCGTTCAATACATTTTTTGACTAATTGCTCTCTTAATTGTTTGCTGTTAGAAACTTTGTAAAGATTATTTGCAAAAGATTCTACATCCCCAACTGGACTCAACAGACCACACTCATTGCTACATATTTCTTTTGGACCACCACAAGGGCAATCAGTAGAAACTACCGGCACAAGCATACATACAGCTTCCAGCAATGCATTAGGCATACCTTCAAAATCCGAACTTAAAGCATACACTTTTGCTGTTTTAAGTACTTCTGGCACATTATTAGTCCGGCCCATTAAGTGAATCCGACCTGCAAGTCCGGTTGAATTAATGATTTCATATAACCTTTTCTCTAAGGGACCTTCGCCGTATATATATAAATCATCATCGATTCTATCTGCTATCATGGCGTATGCTTTTATTAACATCGCAAAGTTTTTCTGATCAACCAGACGACCGAACGCTACTATTCCAGCGGTATCTTTTGACACATTCTCTCTAAAAAACTGGTTCGATACAGGATTGTATATTATACTCGATTTGTTCTGCACACTACTGCAGAAAAACTTTTTTGCATCTTCTGTTTGAAACACAACTCCGTCAGCTGCATCAAACCAATACCGCACCAATTTCTGCATAATCGCATTTGGATATTCTTTTTAGGGTCATTTCTTACTGACAGAATATATTTTTGCTTTAAACCCATGCAGGCTAGAGAAAGTCTGATATTTCCTCCTTGCATAAAACCTACGCATATATCTGGTTTAATTCTTTTTATTATCTTTCTTAATTCAAGAGATTGAGAAACAATGCTTTGTGATCCTATTACAATTTTTTTTGCTTTAGGTGAAATATAATACTCACCTTCCTTCTCATAACAAACCACAATATAAACTTCATTATTTAGTTCACAATTGTGATTAATCAAATAGGACATAACTCTTTCAGCTCCACCACCAAATAGTGAACTTATGTGAAATAGTATTTTCATTCTTTCCCTCCCTCTTATACAATAAGTCCTAGTATACTCAAATACATATTCTTTTAATAAATAAAGGCTAAATAAATATATTTTCCTAGTTTAGTATGTTTCCAAATCGCACAAACTGTTCTTAGTTATTCATGGTCTTCTATGTATTTTTCAATAAGCAGGATCATGAATTGCAACTTATGCACTATTAAATATAATTCACCTTAAATCACTCTTTAAATCAATGATTCTGCATAATTTTTCTTATCTTATTATTATCTCCCCAAACAGCCTTTGAATCGTATGGACGATCAGGAAATGCTCCATATTTCAATTTAATACCGTATCCATTTTCCTTAATAAACCTTTCTACACGATCAGCTAATTTTTCCGGTTTACCAGAACAGATATTGATAATTCCATTAATTTCATCCTGACCAACAGCTGCAGCAACCTGTTTACAGAAATCTTCATAATCTATAAAATCGAACTGATTTTGACCCATGGTAAACGGAAATTCTGTTTTACCCTCTTTTTCTGATGCCGTAATTTTTGAAAAAATAGAACAACCAAACTCCGAATGCCCAACGATGTAATAGCCACGTAACCATTGCCATTTTGTGTTTTTACCATTAGTCATCATCGCCACACAGTTGCGCAGAGCATCTTTACCGATGCCATAGAGACTCATCGGATGGCAAGGAGTATTTTCGTTAATACTACCTTCAAAGAAACCAATTTCGTGCATCGTTCCCATAACACTAATCTTGGAGATATTAGCTTCAATCATTTGCTTCAAAAAATGATAATGTTTTGGTAAATCCGCAATATGATTTTCCGAGTAATGAACAAAACCATCTCTCCATGCCAAATGAAGAAGAGCATCCGGTTTACCAAAGTATGTATAGGGTTCTTCTACCGAGAACAAGTCACAATCTATCTTTTCTGCTCGGTCATCAACATAAGTGGTCTTAAAATCCGCAGCCACAACATTGTGTCCGTTATCCAGAAGCTCCTTTACAATACCCTGCCCTAGGTAGCCGTTTGCACCAGTTACTAAAATTTTCATATTTTTCTCCTTTCAGAACTTAAAAGTATCCTTCAGTCCGAGCCACTTCTGGTCCTTATCGCTCAGGTTCAGTGCTGTACCGTCTTCTAGCGTATATCCTTCTGCACTTGCATCGCCCTTGTATTCGCCTTTAAGTTGCGGCCATTCAATTCCAATCTCGGGGTCATTCCAAGCCATTCCGCCCTCATCGTTCGGATGATAAAAATCATTGACCTTATAACAGAATTCTGCTTCATTGCTCAGAACTAAGAAGCCGTGTGCAAAGCCCTCCGGAATAAGGAATTGTTTCTTATTTTCGGCAGATAAAATAACGCCATACCACTTACCATAAGTTTCAGAATTACTTCTCAAATCAACTGCAACATCAAACACTGTTCCACGCACAACACGAACTAACTTACACTGCGGATACCGTTTCTGGAAGTGCAGACCACGCAGCACGCCTTTTGTGGACATAGACTGGTTGTCCTGTACGAAGCGAATGTCGATGCCAGCTTCTTTCATATCTTTTTCGTTATAGGTTTCCACGAAATAGCCACGGGCATCACCATGAACAACAGGTTCAATCACGCAAAGTCCCTCGATGCCACCTACATTTTTCTCAACTTTAATCTGTCCCATCGTTTCTCACTTTCTTACAAACATTCCAGCCTGCTCCATCTCTTTTAAAGACTTTTCATAGCCGGAATTATCATGCTCTTGTCCCTTTACCCAATCACAAAACTGTGTTAACCCTTCTTCTAGGCTCACAGACTGCTTAAATCCAAGCAAGTTTTCTGCTTTTGTTATATCTGCAACATTGTGTGCAATGTCACCAAGTCTGAAATCACCAGTAATATTGATTGGGCTTTCACTCTTATACGCTCTTTTTAAAATTTGAGTTATCTCTTTAACAGATGTTCCTACGCCACTGCCCAAATTGATTATTTCACCATTAGATTCTGCGTTGTTGAGCGCAGAAATCACCCCAGCAGCCACATCAACTACATTCACAAAATCTCTGCTCTCTAAGCCATCTTCGAACACATTGATAGGTTTATTTTCCAGCATCAGCGAACTAAAGATGGACAAAATACCTGTATATGGATTTTTCAACGACTGCCCAACACCATACACATTTTGAAAACGAAAAATGGTGTAATCAACATTCAATGCCGGACACATAGTACGCAGCATCATTTCTTGTGTATATTTTGTAAACGCATACAGAGAAACCGGTTTTATAGTGCTGTCCTCTGTAGTTTTCGTCAATGTCAGCTTTTTACCACATTTTGGACAGTACATTCCAAAATCACCATTCTGCATTTTTTCTTTCTTACGACTATCAGGAAAAACTATGCCACAATTTGCACATATATACTTTCCTTCGCCATATACAGATCTGGAAGATGACAAAACAATCTTCTTCACGTGGCATTCTTTACCTAATGAAGAAATTGCCTGTAAGATATTAGACGTACCCATAACATTCGTCTCGTTATAGAGATTAATCTGGTACATTGATTGTCCCGTTCCAGTTTCTGCTGCGAGGTGGATGATATAATCAGCTTCTTTTACCAGCGGCAATACTGTGTCAATATCGGTAACGCTTCCCTTAACAAACTTACATTTCCCAACAATCTTTTTATAAAGATAAGAGTTCTGTAAATCTTTTCCATGAATCTGTTCCGTCAATGAATCAAGTACAGTGATACTCTTCACTCCAGCTTTATTTAACTGACAAACAATTTCAGAACCTATAAATCCGGCTCCACCAGTAATTAATACATTATTCATCTTCATTCCCTCTATTAGCGGTTGCTGTACATTTTCTCGTAGTAGTTCTGATACTCGCCGCTGATGATGGTTTCCCACCACTCACGGTTATCGAGATACCACTGGATGGTTTTCTTGATGCCGTCCTCAAACTTGGTCTCCGGCAGCCAGCCCAGCTCGTTATGAATCTTTGTCGGATCGATGGCATAACGCATATCGTGACCCTTGCGGTCACCAACATGAGTGATTAAGCTCTCAGGCTTGCCCAGTTCCTTGCAGATAATCTTCACAATTTCAATGTTCTGCTTTTCATTATGACCACCGACGTTGTAGACTTCACCAACACGCCCCTTGTGGATAATCAGGTCGATGGCTTTGCAGTGATCTTCAACATACAGCCAGTCACGGACATTCAGACCTTCACCGTAAACAGGCAGCGACTTGTCTGCCAGTGCATTAGCAATCATCAACGGAATCAGTTTCTCTGGGAAATGATACGGACCATAGTTATTAGAGCAACGGGAAATGGTCACAGGGAGACCGTAGGTACGGTGGTAAGCCAGAACCAGCAGGTCTGCTGCAGCCTTGGAGCTACTGTACGGAGAGCTGGTGTGAATCGGAGTCTCCTCGGTGAAGAATAGATCCGGGCGGTCCAGCGGCAGGTCACCGTAAACTTCATCGGTAGAAACCTGATGATAACGCTGTATACCGTACTTGCGGCAAGCATCCATCAGAACACTGGTACCGATGATATTGGTCTGGAGAAAAATGCCCGGATCTTCGATAGAACGGTCAACATGAGACTCTGCCGCAAAGTTCACCACTATATCCGGATGTTCTTCTTCAAACAGATTGTCTACAGCCTCACGGTCGCAAATATCGGCCTTCACGAATCTAAAATTCGGGTTGTCCATGACAGGTGCCAAAGTAGACAGATTACCTGCATAAGTCAGCTTGTCTAAACAGATAATCCGGTAATCCGGATATTTCTTCAGCATATGGAACACAAAGTTACTACCAATAAAACCAGCACCGCCGGTAACAATAATATTCATGATCTCATCTCCTCTACACTTATCTGTGTATCTTGTTCTCGTTTTCTAATCAATACAGATGTTCTTGATACTTTCCATCCATAACATCCTTCAGATACTGACCGTACTGGTTTTTCTTCATAACCTCATAAACTTCCATCAGCTCATCCTTGCTGATCCATCCGTTCAGGTATGCGATTTCTTCCAAGCAGGCAATCTTACGATGCTGATGCTGCTCCACAGTCTTCACGAAATTAGTTGCGTCAACCAGACTTTCATGTGTGCCAGTATCAAGCCAAGTAAAGCCCTGACCTAATAACTCAACATTCAAAGAACCATCTTCCAGATAAATGCGATTCAGATCGGTAATCTCCAATTCACCACGGGCAGACGGCTTCAAGCCCTTCGCAAATTCAACCACACGGTTATCATAGAAGTACAGGCCAGTTACACAGTAGTTACTCTTCGGATGTTCCGGCTTTTCCTCGATAGAAACAGCCTTGCCATTTTTATCAAACTCCACGATGCCGAAACGTTCCGGGTCGTCCACATAGTAGCCAAATACGGTTGCACCCTTTCCGTTTTCTGCTTTTTCCACTGCTGCGTTTAATCTCTTTTCAATCCGTGTCCTGCGAAGATGTTATCACCCAATACCATAGCCACAGAATACCAAGTCAGCTCCAATGATAAAGGCCTGTGCCAGTCCATCCGGAGACGGCTGAACCGCATAGGTCAGATTCACACCAAACTGGTGACCATCACCCAACAGGTTCTCAAAGCGAGGCGTATCCTGCGGTGTGGAAATAATCAAAATGTCACGGATGCCAGCGTTCATCAGAACAGACATCGGATAATAAATCATCGGTTTGTCGTAGATTGGCAAAAGCTGTTTACTTGTTACTTTTGTTAATGGGTAAAGACGTGTGCCTGAACCTCCGGCTAAAATAATTCCTTTCATAATGAATCTCCTTTTAATTCTTTAGTCCCAAAAATATCACGTGTATAGACCTTTTCCTTCACATCGTCCAAGCTCTTATCATAACGGTTTGCAATGATTGCCTGGCTCTGTTTCTTAAACTCTTCCAAGTCGTTAACAACACGGCTACCAAAGAATGTGTCCCCATTTTTCAGCGTAGGCTCATAGATGATGACTGTTGCACCCTTGGCCTTAATACGCTTCATAACACCCTGAATGGAACTCTGACGGAAGTTGTCACTGTTACTCTTCATCGTCAGGCGGTAAACGCCAACTACAACTTCTTTTTCTTTGCTCTCATCCCAGCTGTCATTTGCTTCATAAGCACCAGCAATTTCAAGCACACGATCTGCAATAAAGTCCTTGCGAGTACGGTTAGATTCCACGATTGCTTCAATTAAATTTTCCGGTACATCGGCATAATTTGCGAGCAGCTGTTTAGTGTCCTTGGGCAGGCAGTACCCGCCGTAGCCGAAGCTGGGATTGTTGTAATGAGTACCGATACGCGGATCAAGGCAGACACCATTGATAATCTGCTGGGTGTTCAGGCCCTTCATCTCTGCATAGGTATCCAATTCATTGAAGTAGCTAACACGCAGAGCCAGATAGGTATTAGCAAACAATTTAACTGCTTCTGCTTCGGTAAAGCCCATAAACAGAGTGTCGATATTTTCCTTGACAGCTCCTTCCTGCAAGAGTTCAGCAAAGTGTGCGGCCTTTACCAGACGAGCATTATCTACATCCGTGCCAACGATGATACGGCTCGGATACAGGTTGTCGTATAGAGCCTTGCTCTCACGCAGGAACTCCGGGCTGAAGATAATGTTATCGCAGTGATATTTTCACGAACACTTGCAGTGAAGCCAACAGGAATCGTAGACTTGATCACCATGATTGCTTCCGGGTTATACTCAATCACCAACTTGATAACCGCTTCAACCGCAGAAGTATCAAAGAAATTCTTCTTGCTGTCGTAGTTGGTAGGAGCTGCAATAACAACAAAATCTGCATCGCTATATGCTTTGCATCCAGTGTTGCAGTTAAGTTCAGTTCTTTCTCTGCCAGATACTTTTCAATGTATTCGTCCTGAATCGGAGACTTTTTGCTATTGATAAGTTCCACCTTTTCTGGCACAATATCCACTGCCATAACCTTATGATGCTGGCTCAGCAGCGTTGCAATGGAAAGTCCAACGTAGCCAGTTCCAGCCACAGCAATTTTCAAATCCTTAAAATCTCTCATGATTACTTTCTCCTCTCTTTCGTTTTATTTTGAAAACACACTCTTTACATACTCATAGCTGTTAATGTCGCCAATGTCATACCGTTTACCTGGCATGACGTAAGCGTGCATCGGTGTCTGCTTGCTCAACCAAGCCGCAAAGCTGCCCGGTGCGTCATAACCGCAGCCATTGTCCAGTGCTTCCTGAATCCGCTTTACATCACAGGCACGATAGCAGTAGAACGGCGGCACAGCCAGATTTCCTTTCGGCTCTTTCGGCTTTTCCTCATAGCTGGTAATCAAGTCATTGCCATCCAACGTGATGATTGCTGTTTTCTGCTGCTTTTTCAGTTCATTTTCCTCATGGCACATCACACAGGAGGTATTCTTTTCCTTTGCGAACTCCACAAACTTGGAAAGACTGAAATTCAGCACATTGTCGCCAGCCATAACCAGCAAATCATCAGCTAAATTCAGCTTTTCTACCGCCAGCTGAATATCTTTAACTGCTCCCAGGCGAGTTTCATTGGTGCTTGTACCATCGTCAATCACAGTAATCTCACAAGGCCGCGTTTTGCTTATTGTTCGTCCAGTTCTCAAAATGCTGTACGAACTTGTGGTTGGAAATCACCACAAATTCGTCAATGTCGGTGGTGTCCACCAGATCATCCACCAACCAATCAAGGATGGCTTTCTCGCCCACTTTCAGAAGCGGTTTCGGGAAATTCTCTGTCAGCGGATAAAGCCGTGTAGCATAGCCCGCTGCCAAAATCAAACATTTCATCTATATGTACTCCCCTCTTACAACTCAACTCCATTTGCGCTCTCACACAGATGGAAACTATACTTTCCATCCAGTGCCGGGAACGCTTTCAGATACTCTGCTGTGACTCTTGCTTCAATATCTTCGGCCTTGTCCGGGTCGATCAGTGCCATACAGCAGCCTTTGAAGCCCGCACCAGAGAAGCGACCACCGTAGATACCATCGGTATCAACCATGATTTCATACAGCTTTTTCAGTTCATCACAACCACACTCATAGCTGTAAATAGAGGATTTTCCGCTTTCAAAAACAAGCTGACCGTATCCCTCTAAATCACCATGACGCCACAGTTCTGCACCCTTTTCGGCACGGGCAAATTCACTGTAATAATGTTCTGCCCGTCTGCGCCACAGTTCGGGCAGGCGGTCTTTATAGGCTTCAAAGACCTCATACGGTACATCGCGCAGCCGAGTATTTGCAAAGGTGTCGTAGTCCATCCCTGCGTACCCCATTAGTGCATAGGCTGCTACCTTGCACTCATCCTGCCGCAGATTGTATTTGGAGTTTTTCAGGGAACGCTCCAAACCAGAGAAGAAAATTGCAACCTTGTAGGGCTTCATTTTCTCGCTGGTAGGGATCAGTTCATAGCTGTCATCTTTCGTGTCGAGGTACAGTAGATGGTTTTTCTTAGAAAGAACTTCGCAGCTCTGGTCGAGTTTTCCGCAGGAAACACCAACATACTGATTTTCCGCCGCCTTTGCGGTGAGAATCATCTCCATCGGTTCCAGATGGATGCCGTTCACTTTACACAGTGCAGACAAAAAGCAAATAATGACCGAAGCCGACGAGGACAAACCGCCAATCGGTAAGCTGCCTTCGATGATACCTGACAGACCAACTTTCAGGCGATACTTCTCCCCAGCATTTCGCTGCACCGCGCAGATGATCTGCCCAGTCACCCTGTTTTTCTTTCGGCACCGCGCTTACAAAGAACTGAGCGTTTAGGAAAATTCAAAGACTGCAACTCCACAACGCCATTCTGCTTCGGGTGGTAGGCCATGTGAATTCCCTTGTCGATTGCCAAACCATTGATCTTTCCATACTGATGGTCGATATGCGCTCCCAGCGGACTGATACGGTACGGGCAGAACGCCACATCAAACGGCTCCTGATGGTATAATTCCTTGTAAACCTCAACACACTTCATCGGTTTATTTTCCATTCTTCTTTATTTGTAAACTTTGCGTACCACTTCAGCGAAATGCCATCAGATTGTGTTTGTTAGTCGCTTTTTGGAATTTTTTTGAATTTTTGCGCTAACAACCTCCTGCCGTTTGCCCGTGCATATCGGTCACGAACAAATCTGATTACTAAACACAGTAGCCTGGATTTGTTCTATCAGTAATCGACCTTATTCCTAATTAAATAGAGCAAATCCCTTATTGGGGTAAGACATGAAGATGCCAGAAAAACATGACCTGTTGGCCGCCATTCTCGCGGCAAAGGAACAAGGCATCGGGGCAATCCTTGCGTTTGCAATGGCGTACCTTCGCGGCAGATATAATGGCGGTGCGTTTACAAAACAGTAATCGACGCAACGATGTGCGCCATTATCGCCTAGTTCATTCGTGACCTTCTCGACTTCGCCGGACTAAGTAGCAATCTCGCTTATATAACGAGCGTGTTTATCGGCTACATCGGTACTGACTCGATTGGTTCGTTTATCAAACGCTTCGCTGCTAAAAAGCCGGAGTAGAAGATGGTAGAAATCAATAATCAACGTAAGGCGTTCCTCGATATGCTGGCGTGGTCGGAGGGAACTGATAACGGACGTCAGAAAACCAGAAATCATGGTTATGACGTCATTGTAGGCGGAGAGCTTTTACTGATTACTCTGATCACCCTCGCAAACTTGTCACGCTAAACCCAAAACTCAAATCAACAGGCGCCGGACGCTACCAGCTTCTTTCCCGTTGGTGGATGCCTACCGCAAGCAGCTTACCTGAAAGACTTCTCTCCGAAAAGTCAGGACGCTGTGGCATTGCAGCAGATTAAGGAGCGTGGCGCTTTACCTATGATTGATCGTGGTGATATCCGTCAGGCAATCGACCGTTGCAGCAATATCTGGGCTTCACTGCCGGGCGCTGGTTATGGTCAGTTCGAGCATAAGGCTGACAGCCTGATTGCAAAATTCAAAGAAGCGGGCGGAACGGTCAGAGAGATTGATGTATGAGCAGAGTCACCGCGATATCTGCTCTGGTTATCTGCATCATCGTCTGCCTGTCATGGGCTGTTAATCATTACCGTGATAACGCCATTACCTACAAAGCCCAGCGCGACAAAATGCCAGAGAACTGAAGCTGGCGAACGCGGCAATTACTGACATGCAGATGCGTCAGCGTGATGTTGCTGCGCTCGATGCAAAATACACGAAGGAGTTAGCTGATGCTAAAGCTGAAAATGATGCTCTGCGTGATGATGTTGCCGCTGGTCGTCGTCGGTTGCACATCAGCAGTCTGTCAGTCAGTGCGTGAAGCCACCACCGCCTCCGGCGTGGATAATGCAGCCTCCCCGACTGGCAGACACCGCTGAACGGGATTATTTCACCCTCAGAGAGGCTGATCACTATGCAAAACAACTGGAAGGAACCCATATTAATGAGTAGTAGATAGAGCTGCCCATATCGATGGGCAACTCATGCAATTATTGTGAGCAATACACAACATAGCTTCCAGGATAAAAAAAAGTAATAAAACCGAGCAATCCATTTACGAATGTTTGCTGGTTTCTGTTTTAACAACATTTCTGCGCCGCCACAAATTTTGGCTGCATCGACAGTTTTCGCCCACCCAGAAACGAAGAAATGATGGGTGATGGTTTCCTTTGTGCTACTGCTGCCGGTTTGTTTTGAACAGTAAACGTCTGTTGAGCACATCCTGTAATAAGCAGGGCCAGCGCAGTAGCGAGTAGCATTTTTTCATGGTGTTATTCCCGATGCTTTTGAAGTTCGCAGAATCGTATGTGTAGAAAATTAAACAAACCCTAAACAATGAGTTGAAATTTCATATTGTTAATATTTATTAATGTATGTCAGGTGCGATGAATCGTCATTGTATTCCCGGATTAACTATGTCCACAGCCCTGACGGGGAACTCTGCGGGAGTGTCCGGGAATAATTAAAACGATGCACACAGGGTTTAGCGCGTACACGTATTGCATTATGCCAACGCCCCGGTGCTGACACGGAAGAAACCGGACGTTATGATTTAGCGTGGAAAGATTTGTGTAGTGTTCTGAATGCTCTCAGTAAATAGTAATGAATTATCAAAGGTATAGTAATATCTTTATGTTCATGGATATTTGTAACCCATCGGAAAACTCCTGCTTTAGCAAGATTTTCCCTGTATTGCTGAAATGTGATTTCTCTTGATTTCAACCTATCATAGGACGTTTCTATAAGATGCGTGTTTCTTGAGAATTTAACATTTACAACCTTTTAAGTCCTTTTATTAACACGGTGTTATCGTTTCTAACACGATGTGAATATTATCTGTGGCTAGATAGTAAATATAATGTGAGACGTTGTGACGTTTTAGTTCAGAATAAAACAATTCACAGTCTAAATCTTTCGCACTTGATCGAATATTTCTTTAAAATGGCAACCTGAGCCATTGGTAAACCTTCCATGTGATACGAGGGCGCGTAGTTTGCATTATCATCGTTTTATCGTTTCAATCTGGTCTGACCTCCTTGTGTTTTGTTGATGATTTATGTCAAATATTAATGTTTTCACTTAATAGTATTGGTTGCGTAACAAAGTGCGGTCCTGCTGGCATTCTGGAGGGAAATACAACCGACAGATGTATGGGGTTAACGTGCTCAAATCTTCATACAGAAAGATTTGAAGTAATATTTTAACCGCTAGATGAAGAGCAAGCGCATGGAGCGACAAAATGAATAAAGAACAATCTGCTGATGATCCCTCCGTGGATCTGATTCGTGTAAAAATATGCTTAATAGCACCATTTCTATGAGTTACCCTGATGTTGTAATTGCATGTATAGAACATAAGGTGTCTCTGGAAGCATTCAGAGCAATTGAGGCAGCGTTGGTGAAGCACGATAATAATATGAAGGATTATTCCTGGTGGTTGACTGATCACCATAACTGCTAATCATTCAAACTATTTAGTCTGTGACAGAGCCAACACGCAGTCTGTCACTGTCAGGAAAGTGGTAAAACTGCAACTCAATTACTGCAATGCCCTCGTAATTAAGTGAATTTACAATATCGTCCTGTTCGGAGGGAAGAACGCGGGATGTTCATTCTTCATCACTTTTAATTGATGTATATGCTCTTTCTGACGTTAGTCTCCGACGGCAGGCTTCAATGACCCAGGCTGAGAAATTCCGGACCCTTTTGCTCAAGAGCGATGTTAATTTGTTCAATCATTTGGTTAGGAAAGCGGATGTTGCGGGTTGTTGTTCTGCGGGTTCTGTTCTTCGTTGACATGAGGTTGCCCCGCATTCAGTGTCGCTGATTTGTATTGTCTGAAGTTGTTTTACGTTAAGTTGATGCAGATCAATTAATACGATACCTGCGTCATAATTGATTATTTGACGTGGTTTGATGGCCTCCACGCACGTTGTGATATGTAGATGATAATCATTATCACTTTACGGGTCCTTTCCGGTGGTACCAAAAACATCGTCGAGTAGTGAACCGTAAGCAGCAATACGTAACTGAACGAAG
>SCPO01000171.1_pt1 | contig 46492 bp, 65 predicted proteins | sample 6106821 | NCBI WGS metagenome assembly SCPO01 (sample SAMN10720448, study PRJNA508395) | human gut metagenome | isolation source: Participant 2 stool, 0 month | host: Homo sapiens | collected 2017 | reverse complement strand
AGATCGCTTATGTAGAAGGACTGGAAGGAAGCAATATTATGATGTTCAGCAGAAATGACGTGCGCATCATAGTAGGAACCCTTCTGGGAGAAGATACCAGATGATAAATTTGAACTGGATGAGATCAACAGAAGTGCTATTTGTGAGGTAATGAACCAGATGATGGGTGCATCAGCGACGGCACTTTCAGAGTTTCTGAAATTTACAGTTAATATATCCACACCGGTTTCTTTTGAGATCACAGACGCAGAAAGCTTTAAAAACAAGTATTTTCCGGAAGCAATTCCTATGGTAGTCATTTCCTTTATCCTTGAGATCGAAGGAAAACTGAAAAGTGAGTTTTTAAATATCATGCCGGAGAAGCTTGCAAAAAGGCTTTTGGAACCATTTGAGATATCCCTTGAAGAAGCAGCAGAGATTCAGACAGAAAACAAGGAGTCAGGATCAAAGACAGAAGAAGCAGCAGAGAGAAGGTAATAGAAGAAGCAGCAGAGAAAAACCGCAGCTGAGCCGAACCAGCCCGTCCCCGCAGCCAGTACCAGAACCCGCAGCCAGCCCCGGCCCCCCAGCCTGTATATACCCAGATGCCGGCAGGTATGGCGGCTGGCATTTCCACAGATATGAATCCAGCTATATTACAGCTTTTGAATCAGATGCAGCAGTCACAGATGCAGATGATGCAGATGATGCAGGGCATGGAAAAACGGGAAGAGGATGAGAAAAAGGGATCCAGGGAACCTGCCCTGATCCGGCCGGCAAAGCACCTGACCTAGAAGCTTCCGGAATTGAAAAGGGAGAAGAAAGTGCCAACCAGGAAATGCTTATGAAGGTGCCATTGGAGATATCTGTGGAGATAGGACGCACCAAGAAGCTGGTAAAAGACATTCTGGAGTTTACCCAGGGATCTCTTGTGGTCCTGGACAAAATGGCAGGAGAACAGGCAGACCTGTATGTAAATGGACAGTGTGTTGCCAGAGGAGATATTGTAGTAGTAGAGGATAATTTTGGTATCCGTATTACTGATATTGTAACCAGGGATATCAATCCGGAGAGCCTTTAATATGATAACAGATATTGTTTCTACAACAGGTATGCTGCTTGCTTTTGTAGTCATTTTGTTTTTGGCATGGCAGGCAAGCCGGTACCTGGGAAAAAATGCCTCCTATGGAAAAAAAGGGGGAAGAATGCAGATACTGGAACAACTGAAAGTAGGAAACGATCAGTACATTATCCTTCTTAAACTGGATGAAAACCAATATCTGCTTGGGACCAGTCAGACGGGATCCAGGTTCTGGAACGGCTTAAGGAGGAGAATGATCATGAATGAACTGATTACAGGCTTAAATGGAGGAAATGTTCCTGCGCTGGATATTATCATGCTGCTTACCTTTGCAGCATTGCTTCCTTCCATTGTGGTTATGATGAGTTCCTTTATGCGTATCATAATCATACTTTCCTTTACGCGAGAAATGCAATGGGAGTCCAGCAGACGCCGCCGAATATTGTCCTGACAGGAATGGCACTTTTTTTGACACTGTATATTATGAGCCCGGTTATAGGCCAGATCAATACGGTTGCCTACGAGCCCTATAAAAATGGGGAGATCACACAGCAGGAGGCAGTAAGCCGCATGGCAGATCCACTGAAGCAATTCATGCTTCGCAATACAGAGAAGGATACGCTGGATCATTTTGTACAGATGTCAAAACAGGAAGTTAAGAAAGATGTGAAAGAATATCCTCTTACTGTTGTTGTACCGGCTTTTATGACCAGCGAATTAAAAAAAGGGTTTCTTGCAGGATTTCTGATTTATCTTCCATTTCTGCTTATAGATATAGTGGTGTCTACCACCCTTATGTCCATGGGTATGGTAATGCTTCCGCCAACTATGGTCTCTCTTCCCTTTAAGTTACTTTTATTTATTACAGTAAATGGCTGGGAACTTTTATTTTCAAGTCTGGTACAAAGCTTCCGGTAGGAAAGGGTAAAATATGACAGAAGTGCAGATCCTGGATATCATGTATGAAGCATTTCAGCTGGCAATGAAGCTGTCGCTTCCGTTTCTTCTGATCAGTATGATCGTAGGTGTGGTCATTGCTGTTTTTCAGGCAGCCACACAGATTAATGAACAGACGATGACATTTGTACCCAAGCTGCTGGCTATTATGGTGCTTTTAGGTTTTTTAGGAAGTTCTATGCTGGTTATGCTTCAGGAATTTTTTCAATACATAGTGGAATTGATCGCAAAGGGGTAAAGAAAAGATCTATGTTTATCACATTTTCAATGGCAGTGATGCGTATGAGCGGAGCCATCGGATTCAATCCCCTTTTTGGAAAAAGTAATTTTCCTGTAAAAATAAGGGCATATTTTGTTTTTGCCCTGGCCCTGCTCCTGTATCTGTGTGCAGACCAGACCAAGATGGCATATCCGGAGTCAATGGCAGAATACATCCTGATGCTTGCGGGAGAGCTTTTTCTTGGGGCAGTGTTGGCCTTTGCAATGGAACTGGCATTCCTTACGATCCGGTTTGCTTCTTCCATTATGGATTATTCAATGGGACTTAGCATGGCCCAGGTTTATGATCCCCAGTATGGAACCCAGTCAACGGTCAGTTCCGGTATTTATTATGCATTTATGGTACTTATCTTTTTTGCCAGCAACAGTCATTTACGGCTGTTAGCATTGTTTTACCAGTCGGTACAGCTGATCCCTTTTGGAAAAGTGACATTTAATCCCATGCTGGTCCATGTGATCACAGCTGGATTCTGCCAGGGAATCCTTACTGGTATGCAGTTTGCATTTCCAATGATAGCAATTGAGCTTGTATCAGAACTGGCAATGGGGATTCTGATGCGTATCATTCCCCAGATCAATGTTTTTACGGTAAATTTCCAGGTAAAGATCATAATGGGGCTTTTGATGATGCTGCTGCTGTTTTCGCCAATGGCAGATTATATAAATACCATCTTTACATATATGTATCAGATGATGTGGAAGCTTTTAAGCAATATGAAACCAGTCTGAAGGGAGTGTAACAGAAGATGGGACAGAGTGGTCAGGAGAAAACAGAACAGCCTACCGCCAAAAAGAGGCGGGATGCCAGAAAAGAAGGAAATATCTTCCAAAGCAGGGATGTAGCTACCGTATTGATCCTGGCAGGCATATTTTTCGGGATCCGCATATGGCTTCCTTTTATATACGGACAGCTGAAAACTTATATGACCTGGGTCATAGATGGAGCAGCCCGGTCCTCAGAAGATATGCTTTCAGCCAGCCTTGTTTTTGTTACACTGTCTGTGTTTTTAAAATGTGCGCTTCCTCTGTTGCTTTTAGCCCTTTTACTTGGAATTGTGGCGCATGGAGTACAGACACGTTTTAATGTATCCTTTAAATCCATACGTCCAAAATGGAACAGGCTTAATCCTCTTTCAGGTATAAAACGTCTGTTTTCCATGAAAAACATAGTGGAACTGGTAAAAAATTCCATCAAGATAACACTGCTTCTGGTATTGCTTTACAACATACTGAAGCAGGATCTGCAGCCCATGGCATCAATGATCGATATGAATCCTGCAGCATCTGCGGCTTATATGATGAAAATGCTCTTTGATCTGCTGATACGTGTATGTATTGCCTTTACGGTCATTGCCTTTGGCGATTATCTGTATCAGCGCTGGGAATATGAAAAAGAGCTTCGCATGACAAAGCAGGAAGTAAAAGATGAGTATAAACAGACAGAAGGTAATCCTGAGATTAAAAACAGGATCAAAAGCCTGCAGCGTCAGATGGCATCCAGCAGGATGATGCAGAAGGTTCCCCAGGCAGATGTGATCATACGAAATCCTACCCATGTGGCCATTGCTTTAAAGTATGATCCGGATCATGACAATGCTCCGGTAGTACTTGCCAAGGGATTAGATGAACTGGCGTTAAGAATCGTAAAGGTGGGGGAGGAAAACAATGTTTATACCATTGAAAATAAGCCACTTGCACGGGCTATGTACAATTCCTGTGAACTGGACAGGCCGATCCCCTCAGAATTTTATACAGCAGTAGCGGAAATCCTGGTATATCTGTATAAACAGGACAACGGGAAAAATAAAGATAAAAATAATAGTTGGAGATTAATGGACGAATGAAACGGTTATTGAGTTACTCAGTGGTTATGTTTGTGATCACGATCATATTGCTTTTGATCATTCCCCTTCCGGCGGGACTGGTGGATGTGGCGATCATATTGAATATGTCACTTTCCATGATGATCCTGGTAATAACCATGACCATTCGGGAGCCATTGGAATTCTCCATATTCCCCTCTCTTTTGCTTATTACCACGCTGTTCCGTCTGGGTATCAATGTTTCAACCACGAGAAATATCCTTTCTCAGGGAGGTTCATCAGGCCGTGTCATTGCTGCCTTTGGTGATTTCGTTTTAAGAGGAAACGTAGTAGTAGGTCTGATCATCTTCCTGATCATCGTGTTGATGCAGTTTATTGTTATCACAAAAGGTGCAGAACGAGTTGCCGAGGTGGCAGCGAGGTTTAATCTGGATGCTATGCCGGGAAAACAGATGGCCATTGACGCAGACCTTAGCTCAGGTCTGATCAATGAGGCACAGGCAAAGGAACGGCGTGCCAAGGTTCAGAGAGAAGCAGATTTTTATGGTGCAATGGATGGTGCGACTAAGATTGTAAAGGGCGATGCAGTTATGTCACTTATCACAACTGCCATTAATCTGATCGGCGGCAGTATCATCGGTATTGTACAGTCCGGCAGCAGCATCTCAGCGGTACTGAGTACCTATTCCATTGCGACAGTAGGTGATGGTCTGGTATCCCAGATACCGGCTCTTCTTATTTCTACTGCAACAGGAATGATCGTTACAAGAGCTGTTTCAGAAGGCAGCTTAAATGAAGATGTATCAAAGCAGTTTCTGGCCCAGCCTCATGCTATGATCGTTAGTGGTGCAGCAGTGGCGGTTATGGCTGTGATACCTGGAATGCCGGCAGTAAGGACTCTGGTTGTGGCTGCATGTCTTATGGGAAGCGGATTTTATCTTTCCGGAAAGATAAAAAAAGAGCCACAGGCATTGGCAGAAATGGCAATGGCTCCTTCTACCCAGCTTCAGGATTCCCCACAGGCTCCAGGCAGCTGCTGCAAAAGAGGAAGTAAGTGAGGAAGAATATTTTAAAGATGTAAATAATGTATACAGCCTTCTTACACTGGAGCCAGTGGAGATCGAGTTTGGTTATAGTCTAATCCCTCTGGCAGATGAGTCAGTAGGCGGAAGGCTGATCAGCAGGATCGTTATATTCCGCCGCCAATATGCCCAGGATATGGGATTTGTGATCCCATCCATCCGGCTCCGGGACAGTTCTTCCCTGGGACCAAGTCAGTATAGTATCCGCATAAAAGGAGAAGAAATTGCAGGAGGAGAGATCCTGATTGATTATTTCCTTGCTCTGGAACCAGAGAAGGTGGAAGAAGAAATTGAAGGTATTGAGGCCATTGAACCGGCATACGGTATACCCAGCAGGTGGATCAAGCCTGAAAACAGAGATCGAGCTGAATTATATGGTTATACGGTCATTGATCCTCTGTCTGTATTGCTCATGCATCTTTCAGAAGTGATCCGGCAGCATTCATACGAACTGCTTACAAGACAGGAAGTGGTAAGGCTTACGGAAAATCTGAAAAAAACAGCTCCTGAACTGGTGGAAGAGGCAATACCACAGATGATCAGCTACAGTTATTTCCAGAGAGTTCTTACAAACCTTCTAAAAGAAGGAATCCCGATCCGCGACCTGGAGACCATTGTAGAGAATCTGATGCAGACAGCTTCAGAAACAGGTCTTCCTCCAAGAGAGCTGGACCAGACAGTAGAAAAGATCAGGACAGCTCTTAAACGTACCATTACCCGCATGTACTGTACAGATGGATGCATGAAAGTCATCACACTGGATGCCCAGCTGGAACGGGAAATGGTCGCATCCTTGTCAAAAGGGGAAAATGGCTTATATCTGGCATTAAACCCGGAAATGCTCCAGCATGTCATCCGGCAGCTGGCAGAGCAGATAAAAAAGTTCAGTGGTTTATCACAGAACCCGGTGATTCTGACTTCACAGGTTATGAGGATTCATTTTTACCATCTGGTAGAACCCTTTTATCCTAATATCAGGGTGCTTTCATTTAATGAGATCGCAAATAATGTGCAGATCCAGTCAATTGGAAATATAAGTACAATGAAAAAAGGATCATAAGTGTACGGTCAAATGATATAAACAGCAGATAACAGGAGTGAAAAAGTTATGGTAGAAAATCAAGAAAAAGCAGAAAAGGAGTTATTTGCGCTTTATAAAGAAACGAAAGATCTAGAAATAAAGAAAGAGATCACCATGAGGTATCTGTACATAGCAAGAACCATGGCAGCAAAGTTATACGATCTTTATTCTACCACTATGCAGATGGAAGATGCAGTAAATGAGGGGGTGGTGGCGATCATAAAAGGGATCGATATGTATGATCCGGATAAAAACATTAAGTTTTCCACTTACATTACAACGCGGGTAAGAGGAGCAATGCTGGATTATGTAAGAAAACAGGAGTGGATGCCCCGGGGATTTTACAAGCAGTTGGGGATTATAGAATCTGCATGCGAGGACATGAAGCGGGAATTAGGAAGAATACCAACAGTTGATGAACTGGCAAAGCATCTTGGAATAGAAAAAAAACGCTGCCAGAGGATCATTTCCATGAAAAACAGGGGAAATATCCAGTCTCTTGATCTTCTGCTGGAAAATCAGAATATATCCAATGGAGTCCAGCTCACAAACAATGATGCTCAGGTACAACCTGAGGAGGCATGCTTGTGGGAAGAGGATATGCGGGTGCTGGCGGAAGGCATAGCCCAGTTAAATGAAAAAGAGCAGAAAACACTGGCACTGCATTATATGGAAGGGTTGAAAATGGAACAGGTGGGCCGGGTCATAGGTGTCAGCCAGCCCAGAGCATCCCAGATCCACACGATTGCCTTGCGTAAGCTGCGCCATTTTATAGAAACAAAAGAATGGAAAGGGGATAAAGTCAGGTGTATCAGGGATTTTATAATCTGGCGTCAGGCATGCTGACCCAGAGCAGGAACTTAAATACTATCAGCAATAATATGGTGAATATCCAGACTCCTGGATATAAAAACGAAACAATGGTAAGCAGTACTTTCAAAGAAGAAATGCTTTATCGTACAGGACAGTATAGCAAAGAAAATCCAACCCAGCTGGCAACTGTTTCAAAAATAAAGAACAGCAAAGCAGGTTTATACCAATTATGACCAGGGCGGTCTGGAACAGACAGATGGGATCTATGACTTTGCCTTAAATGGAAATGGCTTTTTTCTGCATCCAGACATCACAGGGCATCCGGTATACAAGGAATGGTTCATTTTCAGTAGATAAAGATGGATATCTGGTTTTAAACCAGGCAGGAAGAGTCTTAAACAAAGAAGGACAGCCTGTCCAGATCAAAAATGAGAACTTTACAGTTGATTCCAAAGGACACATTACTGCTGCTATTACAAATCAGTCTGATGGTGAAGAAAGCGGCAGCCAGGAAGTTAGCATAGAGGATTATGGAACTTTGAAAGTAGTGGATTTTCCAGATCAGGGGCAGCTTCATGCAGAGGATAATGGACTTTTCTCTACTGCACAGGCAGAAACAACGCCTGCAGATACAACTGTTCAATGGAAAATGCTGGAAAAATCCAATGTAGACATGGTGGAGCAGATGACAGCTATGATGTCATCCCAGAGAGCGCTTCAAAGCGCAGCCCAGTCACTGAGAATGTATGATCAGATCATGAGTAAGTCCGTGTCAGATGTCGGTAAGCTGTAAGGAGGATAAAGAAATGAATATGTCATTTTATACAGGAGCAGCAGGAGCCGGACAGTTTACAAAAAAACTGTCAGTTGTATCCAATAACCTGGCTAATATCAACAATACAGGCTTTAAACCTAAAACAGCGGCTTTTTCTGAACTGATCCACTATAATCTTAATGATTCTGAAAATGCCCAGACAGAGCTGCAGACAGGTTCAGGAGCCAGATTGGAGCGTACTTGGACGGATTTTAGTACAGCCGGTGCTACTCAGACCGGAAAAGAATATGATTATGCAATTATGGAGCCTAATGCATTTTTTATGCTACAGGATCCTGCATCAGGTGAGATCACCTATACAAGAAACGGTCATTTTCACAGGGGAGAACGTGAAGATGGATTTTATCTTACAACAGAAGATGGAAAGCTGGTGCTGGACCAAAACCAGCAGCCTCTTAAGTTGGAAGTAACAGATGTAGAAAAGCTGCAGGAGGAATCAGAGTCAGAAGACGATGACTACGATACTGATGATACAGATGACACAGATGACACAGAGAATGATACTGACCTTCCTAAGGTAAGTGTATACACATTTTCAAATCCCAGCCGTCTCTTAAGCGTAGGAGATAATGAATATAAAGTACAGGATGGAATGGAAGCTTCTTTAAAATCAGATGCGGTCCTGCAAAAAGGGGCACTGGAGAATTCAGGCACCGATATGGCAAAAGAAATGGTCCATGTGATCGAATGTCAGAGAGCTTTTTCTTATGCTGTAAAAATGATCACTACATCAGATGACGTAGAAGGAACGATCAATTCACTGAGAGGATAAGGTAAAAAATGGAAATAAAGCGATATGAAGATATGGACCTGCAGGCACTGGATGTAATGCGGGAGATCGGCAGTATCGGTACCAGTCATGCAGCAACTGCTCTTTCCAAGCTTCTGCAGAAAGAAGTCCGGATCTCGATCCCATCTGTGAATATCCTGGGATACAATGATGCCATGAACCGGATCGGTGATGCGGAGGAGCTTGTTGCAGCAGCTCTTGTAAAATGTCAGGGATATTGAGGGGTTGATGCTATTCCTTTTGACCTGGATTTTGCAAATGAGGTATTGGAAAAACTGCTTGGAAGCCGTTATAAGTCCTTTCTGGATATGGACGAAATGGCCAGATCAGCACTGGTAGAAGTAGGAAACATCATTATCTGTTCTTATATAAATGCTTTTTCACAACTTGTAAATGTAGAGGTGGAACTGTCTGTTCCAAGTGCTACCATCAACATGCTGGGTGGGATCTTAATGGTACCTATTGCTGAGTATGGATATGAAACAGATAAACTGATGTATTGCAATGCAGATTTTGTGATCGGCGGAAAAGCACTTTCTGACTGGCTGCTCATGCTGCCGGATATTCGTTCTCTAAACGATATTTTAGAGAGGTTGGGAGTTTCATAATGATCGGAGGCACAGAATTAAAAGTAGGAATCGGTGATATGAAGTTTTCACGAGGGGAAGGAAGGATCATAACCTATGCTTTGGGTTCCTGTATCGGGATAACCTTTTATGATCCGGTTACCCGACTGGGAGCACTTTTGCACATCATGCTTCCGGCACAGTTTGAAGGAAAGGATTCCAATCCATTTAAATTTGCAGACAGCGGCATCAGGGAAACCCTCAGAAAGCTGAAAATATTCGGTATGGTAAAAAGCCGGATGGTAGTTAAGATCGCAGGGGGAGCCAAGATGTTTGAGATCAGCGGAAACAGCAGCTTTGGAAATATCGGGCAGAGAAATGCAGAAAGTGTAAAAAAAGTCATGGCCCAGGAAGGAATCTGTATCGCAGCAGAGGATACAGGAGGAAATTATGCCCGTACCATGCTTTTAGATCTTGCAACAGGAGATGTGATCGTACGTACAGTGGGACGTCCGGAACGTCATCTATAGCCAAGGCTTTTATTTGCGGTGATGTTACCGTCAGGGAGCATACCTGTTTACAGAAAAAAGGAGAGAAGATCATGGTCAAAAATGAAAAAGAAGGGATTCTTTTAGAATCAGGAACAAACGAGATCGAAGTAATGAAATTCACAGTTCTGGGCGAGTTTTACGGAATTAATGTAGCAAAAGTCCAGGAGATCATCATGAGTGAAAAGGTAAAACCGATGCCTCATGCAAACCCGGCAGTAGAAGGTATCTTTAAACCAAGAGATGAGCTTATCACAGTGATCAACCTGGCCAAATATCTTACAGGTAATGACAGGGAAAATGGTCCGAGAGATCTGTTTATCGTAACAAATTTTAATAAAATGACGGTTGCTTTCAGGGTAGACAGCATCGAAGGTATCAGTAGGATCTCATGGAAAGACATACAGAAGCCAGATAAGACCATTGCAAATGGAGATGACAGTGTTGCTACCGGTATTGCCCAGTGCGGAAAAGAGCTGGTGATCATCCTGGATTTTGAAAAGATCGTGGCAGAGATCGCACCGGAAACAACCATACAGGTGACAGATGTAGATAAGATGGGAGACCGTCCTATCTGCAACAGTCCTATTGTGATCGCGGAAGATTCCATTCTTTTAAGTAAAATGATCGATGATTCCCTGGAAAGAGCTGGATTTACCAATATAAAGAATTTTTCCAATGGTCAGGAGGCATGGGATTATCTTTCACAAATACATAATGATTCTGATCTGTATGATAAGGTCAATCTGGTCATTACAGATATCGAAATGCCGGAAATGGATGGCCACAGGCTTACAAAGCTGATCAAGGATGACGAACATTTAAAGGAAATCCCAGTTATCATCTTCTCGTCCCTGATCAATGAGCAGATGAGGCAGAAGGGGAAAGAATTAGGCGCAGACGAACAGCTTTCCAAGCCGGAGATCGGGCATCTGATCACAGTAATGGATGAATTGCTTGCCCGTTTTAAAAAACGGCACAGTCAGCAGTAAGGAGGACTCTAAGGATGGAAAAATATGTATTAACACAGGATCTTTTAACAGGAAATGAACTGATCGACAGTGAGCACAGGAAGATTTTTGACGAAGTCAATACCCTTCTGGATGCATGCTCAAAGGGAAAGGGAAGAGAAAATCTTTCAAGTCTGGGAGAATTTCTTGTTGAATATGTAACGAAACACTTTTCAGATGAGGAGGATCTCCAGAAGCAGTCAAAATATCCGGAATATACAGAACATCATAAATTTCATGAATGGTATAAACAGAAACTGGGTGATGCCATTATAAAGCTGGAGCAGGAAGGCCCGACGATCAATTCCCTGGGCGAGATCAACTATATGGTAAGCGTGCTGGTTAAGCATATCCGGGAAACAGACCGTAAGCTGGCCCAATGGATCCAGAAGGGACAGGAAAATGGAAAAATAGCTTCTGAAACAACAGCAGGATCAGCTGTATCAGGGAAAACTTCCTATATGGATACCGTTACAAAAGATGAAAGTACAGAAAATCTGGATATCCGTCAGATCCTGGATATGAAAGAGCTTCAGAGGATCCAGGATTTGTTTTTAACGGCTACAGGCATGACAGCAGCAGTAGTGGATATGAAGGGAAAATATATTATAAGAGGAAGCTCCTTTACCAGTTTTTACAGCCGTTATACCAGTGGAAAACACAATGAACTGCGTGAGTTTACCCAGGATCTTACAGTAGGAGGATTCCGTGCAGGTACAGTGATCGGAGGTATCGTCCTTGGAGATTACCCGGGTGATTCAGCCCCGAGCCAGGAAGTAGTAAGTGCCAGTGGACAGCTTTTAGCTGAGATGCTGAATCTGTGGGCTAATGCCCTTTATTACCGGAAGAGCAATGCAGACAGCGTAGAAGCATTTGCAAAAGAGGAAAAGAAAGTACGGGATGCAGTAGGACAGATCAAATATAAGGCAAAAGGACTGGAGCAGACAGCCACAATGGAAAAAATGCTTTCCCTGAATGCAGCCATTGAAGCAGGACGCGCAGGAAAAGCAGGTGTAGGCTTCGGGGTCGTGGCAGATGAGATCGGCCGTATGGCAAATGAGTCAGCAGCTGTATATCAGGAGATCCAGGAGCTGGTAAAACAGGTTGAGGAATCCATGGAACGCCTTGGCGAATAATACAGTGGATTTTTCTGGTATCATGGTGCCAGAAAAAACGGCTGGCACCTGTGTCATTGTATGCAGAAAAGAGGATAAAAGGAGATACATAAAATGGTCATTACGGTTTCAAATCAAAAAGGCGGTGTGGGAAAGACCACAACATCAGCAGCGCTGGCGGCAGGATTTTCAATGGCAGGTAAAAAAGTTCTGTGTATAGACCTGGATCCACAGGGAAATCTTGGATTCTGCCTTGGTCTGGATACCGAAGGAGGATCTACTATACTGGATGTATTAAAAGGAGATGTATCCATACAAAAGGCGATCAGCCGCACAGAAGGGATCGATATCCTTCCTTCTGATATTACATTAAGCAGCAGTGGTCTGGAGTATAATCCGGGAGAAGAAAAAGAATCTATTTTAAAAAATGTTTTAAAGCCGGTAATGGATTTTTATGACTATATTGTGATCGATACACCCCCTGCCTTAAATCTTCTCACAGTTAACGCATATGCAGTTTCTGATTATCTTATTATACCAATGGCATCGGATATCCTCAGTCTGGTTGGTCTGTCACAGTTAAAGGAAACAGTAGAATCTGTCCGCATACAGATCAATCCCGGCCTTAAGATCATGGGTATCCTGCTAAACCGCTTTAATCCAAGAACATGTCTTTGCAGGGATGTATTGGAAATGGCCGGGCAGCTGGCCGCGCAGCTGGAAACCCGGGTATTTGACACAAAAATAAGATCCGGAGTGGCTATTGCAGAAGCACCGGCCCATGGAGAAAGTATTTTTGAGTACAGTCCGAGAGCATCAGCTGTAAAGGATTATGGAAAGTTTTTAGATGAGGTAGAAAAGATCATAGGTTTCAGGGAGAAATAGTATGGCAAAAAAAACAAATAAAACCTCACATGTGCTGAACCTTATCACAGGTTCACAGCCGCCAGTTGCGTCTTCTGGCGAAACACAGCAGGAAGGATCAGCTGCTGAAGAACCGGTAAGAGTACCTTCCGCTAATGTGACTGTAGTTGATCCAAGAGAAGAAGGAAAGCTGTCGGAAGAGATCCAGAAGAATCTGATCCGTGAGCTGGAAAAAGAACAGGCAGAGCAGCCGCAAGAACAGGCAGAACAGCCGCAAGAACAGGCAGAGCAGCCGCAAGAACAGGCAGGACAGCCGCAAGAACAGGCAGAGCAGCCGCAGAACAGGCAGAACAGCCACAGGAGCAGGCAGAGCAGCCGCAAGCAAACGCAGGTTGCTGTACAGGAAAAACAGGAAGAACCAGAACAAAAGAATCAGCAAAAGCGCCTAAGTTACCGGGTCGTAAACATTATGGAGGAGATCCTTACTCCGGAACTGATCCTTGACGCACTGAAAAGTAATGATACCTGTACCTGCAGCCGTCAGGCAGATGAAGGCGCTGATGCTTACCGGCTGCCGCCCAAATATATTGTAGCAGATAATACGACAGTCCCGATGCTGTTAACCTTTTACCGCAATAAATTCCGTGGCTGTTTTAAGTCAGTCCATGAGAGCCTGTATGGAAGTAAAAAGAACATCCACGCCATATCTTATAAATTTTCATGCTGCGCCGAAATATGTATATAGAATCTATAGGATTAAAGGGACAAAGTATACAGAAGCGGCGCATTTTATGTACACCGCGACATCACATGACTGAAAGGAGCAGCAGATATGTCAAGTGTATCAAGTACAAGCAGCAGTCTTGGAAATACAGCTTTAAGAGGATTTGGTGGTTTAGCTTCCGGTATTGACAGGGATGCACTGATCGAAAAGATGACAGCAGGAACAACATCCAAGATCACAGCCAAGAAACAGGCTATGACCAAACTGGAATGGAAGCGGGATGCATATCGTTCTATCAGCAATAAGATCATAGATCTTCAGGACAATTACCTTAGCTATTCAGCAACAAAGAGCTTAAAAAACAGTGATTTCTTTGCAAAAAACCAGGTCAGTGTACAGGGAGATTCTGACTATACAAAATATATATCAGCGACAGGAAATGCAGACACTGCATCCAGAGTATCAGTTCTGGGAGTAAACAGATTAGCAACATCTGCCACATTGATCTCCGGCGAAAAGAAAACAGATTCAGCTATTACCTTAGGCGGCATCAGCGAGTCTAATTTTGAAAATAAAAAAGTAAAGACCTCCAATCTTTCCGGAACGAAGCTGACATTTGGAACCTACAGTATTACAGATAAGAAATTCACAACGGAAGCAACCTTTACGTTCCCCACCAGTTATGAAAAAAAGATGGACGGTGGAAAAACAGAGACGGTTACCATTGATTATACGGCTAGTTCTGAAGATGTAGTAGAACAGCTGAATGAAGCCCTTGATTCCCAGGGATTTCTCGGAAAAGATGGAAAGAGCGGTATTAAATTTAAACTGAAAGATGGTAAGCTTCAGATCATCAGCCAGACAGACAGTATTACCGATAAAGGAAAAAGCTGTGTGATCAGGGAAACATCATCTGCTTTAAAGAGTCTTGGCTTTAATTCCGGCGACATGAATCAGGATGATATAGATAACGGCATTTCACTTAAGGAATTTGCAGCTATAACAAAGCAGCCCCTTTCCGCCTATCTTAAGGGAAAATCAATTTCTGTTTCTTATGGCGGACAGACAAAGAATATTGAACTGATCGGCGATAAGGAAGAGATAAAGGATTTTGAAGCTTTTAAGGATAGCTTACAGAAAAAGCTGGATAAAGCCTTCGGTTCAGGAAAGGTTACTGTAGGAAAGGGTAAGGATTCAAAGGGCAGCCTGACGTTTACTGTAACAGACAACAAACAGACATTACAGATATCCGCAGGCTCAAAGGAACTCCAGAATGCCCTGGGTATCACATCTACCCAGTCAAACAAGATCAGTACAGGAAGCAGCCTGTGGGAGAACAGGGGCAAGCTGGGACTGGGAAAATACAATACAAAAGAGGAATTAAACGACGCATTAAAAAACTTTACAGTCAATGGTGCAAAAATAGATAATATTACTGCAGATACCACAGTAGACGGACTGCTTACTGCGATCAATAATAATAAAGATGCGGGAGTAACTGCTACCTATCTGGGCAGTGCAAACAAATTTGTTCTTTCTTCCAATGAAAAAGGTGAAGGCCGTACCATCAGCCTTGGTGCAGATCCAAAAGATACTACTGATGCAGCAAATATCATTTTCGGCGGTGATGGGAAGGAAAGCCATGATGGTACAGATGGTGAGATGAGTATTCTCTATAATGGTGTAAAGACCACCATTACCAGCAGCAGCAATACCTTCTCCATTGACGGTCTGGATATTAGAGCCACGAATACATTTGATACAGGCTCGGCAACTGCTGAAGGAGGCGTCAGCTTTACTGCATCAGCAGATACAGAAAAGGTGACAGAGACTGTAAAGAAATTCATTGAAGCTTATAATGCCATGATCGATGAGGTCCGCACCCAGGCAACAACCAAGCCGGACAGTAATTATAAGCCTCTGACAGATGACCAGAAAAATGAAATGAATGAAACCTCCATTAAAAACTGGGAGGATAAGGCAAAAGAGGGTATTCTGTACAACAGCAGCGCTTTAAAAGATCTGGACAATGCTACCCAGGGCATTTTCTCTTCAATGATGATAAACGGTGTTTCTTATGACGATCTTGAAAAGATCGGAATTTCCTTCTCAGATGATTACACAGCAGGTGGAAAGATCGTATTTGATGAAGAAAAGTTTAAAACTGCCATGGACAGTGATCCGGAAAAGGTATCAGACCTGTTCACAGGCACGCATGGTATTGTAAACACCATAGACAGTACTCTTTCTACTTATGCCACCAGATATGCAAGCAAGAATGGAAATTCCTATGGTGTGCTTATTGAAGAGGCAGGATCTGAAAAACTAAGCCTGACCCTGACTAACAACAGTATTTATAAAGAATTAAAGGATATGCAGGAAACCATCACAAACCTGCAGTCCCAGCTGTCAACTGAGCAGGACCGTTATATCAGCCAGTTTACGCAGATGGAAACGCTGATCAATCAGATGAATTCACAGTCCAGCTACCTGTCACAGTTAGGTGGCTGATGGGGGTAAGAAAGGAAACATGTATGAAAAGTTTAAGCAGTACAAGGAAAGTACGATCTATTCTATGAGCAATCTGGAGTTGTTGCTTTTATTGTATGATGAAGCAGTGAAGCGTCTGAAAATGGCACAGATCGCACTTGAGGATAAAAAATATGAGACTTTTGAAGAATGTCTCGAAAGAACAGGACGGATCGTCCGGTATTTAATACAGATACTGGATATGCAGTATCCCATCAGCAAGGATCTGAAACGTATCTATGAGTACCTGATCTATGATATCAGCCGTGTTAAAGCAGGAAGGGAACGCAGGGCAGAAGAGATTCCAAGGATCAGCCACATACTTTCTGAATTAAGAGATGCATTTAACCAGGCAGGAAAGATTTCCGGCGATCAGCATATTGTGAGAGAACGAAGTGTTTTCGGTTAAAGGAGAATATATGAGCGCAGACTTGGAAACAATTTTGATATATCTTCAAAGGAGATATAATATATTAAGAGAAGTTTGTAGTCTGACGGAAGAACTGGCGGAGGCAGTGGAGCGCGGCGACACAGTCTCCGCTTCTCTTCTTTTAGATATGAGGGGAGAACAGCTGCAGCGCCATGCAGACTGTGAAGAACAGATCATCCTGCAGACTGCGGGAAACAGCCTTCGGGACCGGTATCTACGAGATCTGGCTAAAGGTCCATTAAAGAATGTAAAAAGCTGTTTTAAAGGAAAGACAGAGCGGGAAAAAATGCTGGAGAAGCGTATTGAGGATCTGCGTTGCCGCACAGAAAAGCTTTTAGATAAGATACGCAGGATCGATGGGGGACTTAACAGAAGAATATCAAAAAACAGGTGAAGTTAAATGGAAAATCAAAACTTTTATGAAGGCCGCATACTGGTAAATATGGCTGCATTTGTTATGCGCCAGGATGATTTAAAGCCGCTTCATGGAAATCTGGACTGGGAAAGCTGTTCCGGGTTGCAGATTATAACAAAATTTCAAACCTGATCTATCTTGCGGTCCTTGGAAATAATGAAAAAATGCCGGAACGGTGGAAAACACGCTTTTATGAGCGCTACAGCGATATTCTGAAATTCAACGAAAGCTGCACAGAAGGAGAACGGGAGATACTGGTCCTTCTGGAATTAAAAAAACCGGTACTCGTCCTTTCCTCCAGCAGCCGCAGACAGCTGTATCCAAGAGGAGGAAATGGCAGGGGGGAAAGCTCTCTGAAGCTTTTTTTTCTTGACCCGGAAGATTATCTTTTTGCAAAAGGCTATCTGGTCAATATAGGCTACGAAACGGATACGCTCTATCCGGGAGTGGGTGAAAAGATGCGTATACCAGGCCGCTTTTCTGTGGAGATCTATCATACCTTTCCTTTTAAAACCCAGGTATACCAGAGGGGGATGGAAAAGCTGCTCCAGCGTGCTTTCCTGAAAGAAAATGGTAACTACATTTATGAATGGAATGCCATAGACCTATATGTCGGGTCTGCTTACCTATGGATGAACTGGATATATATTTTTACAAAAAAGCAGCAGAAGAAGACCAGCTTCAGGAGCTTGAGAACCGGCTAAAGGAATTTAAAGTAAATATACTGGCGCAGAAGCTTCTGCATTTAAGCTATATGTGGTTTGGAACACGGGAAGAATGTGCCAGCATGGAGACAGAGGAAGAAGAACTCCAGGTATTTGATATACTGGAGAAAAATGTATTCTATGGCATGACAGGGAAATTTGGGCCGGAAACAGATGAACAGGCGCTGGATCTTAGATCAGACATATTAAAAGAAGAAGAGTGGGAAAACCGCATGGAAAAAAGAGCATTATTTTACCGGCGTCTGAGAGAGTTTTTTTCTCTCGTACGCCGGCAGTTGAAAGAGCTATATGATATTTGGTTTAGCAGATAAGAGTCATTTTATCAGTATTCACCCGTTTGCGGGTCATTAAGCTTATGGTCTATTTCTTCATATAAGAATTCAGTCCTTTTTCAATAGAGCGCAGTGAATCTGTATCAGATAATAAGGCATCCAGGTTGCTGCGTTCTGCTTCTGTCAATTCTTCCCGCAAAATAGAAATATGCTTCGGGGCATTTATAGCCAGGCTGACAGATCCATTGTCGCAGTCAAGTACAGTGATGCGTATGTCATTCCCGATCAGGATACTGTCATTTTTTTTACGTTTCAGTATCAGCATGGCTATTTATCTCCTTTTTTAGTATCCTGTTCATTTATCTCTTTACCAAGAAGGAACGTAAGGTATGGCGGTAATTATAGTCAGCGTTGGATAAGATCACCTGGATCCCTTTGCGGGTATCCGGATTAATGGCAAGAGGACATTTCAAGTTGACGGTTCCATCCAGATAATCCTTCTTTACAGCACATATGGCATAATAGGACAATTCATCACTGGAATTTACTTCCAGAAAGGATAATTCTTCCGGTAGAAGAACCGGTGAATAAGAAGGAAAGAGTGCTGCTGCATCGATGAGAAAAAAGGCTACATAAGGTTCGTCTACAGACTGCAATATCAGCAGGGAGCTGTCATCCTCCTCCATAGAGAGGGGAAGATAGTCATGGTACTGGGAAAAACCAAATAAACCATCTGGAAATACAACCAGCTCGTCTTTCGTATAATCCATCTCGCCGTAATATTTTGTATCAATCTTCATGATTGCATAAGCCTCCGGGGATCAGTTTTTATATGGTAATATTAAGAGCAGGGGAATCCGGCTCTTTTTTTGGTGGAACATAATTGGGGGTGCCGGTATACACAAACTCTACTTTTGGATAAGAGGTTATGATGGTCATTTCCAGGGCTGGTATGTATTCCAGATCGCCAGATGCCACACGAAATTCAAATTCACCTCTCTGAAGGGTATACAACCCATTATTGTCAGGGCTGCCAGAAAATGGATCACCAAAAGCTGTTTCCTGATCCAGAGACGTTTGCTGTGCCATGTACTCTTTGGGCAGTATCCCGGATATCAAAAGCTTGTCTGATATCCTGGATACAGGTCATGCTTTCCGGAAAACTGATCCCGCAATTTTGAGCCTGGCGTGCTTTCAGGCGGTATTGGGAAATAGCCTGATGCTGTCTTGCTGCCAGCTGGTCCTTTGAAACCAGCCTGGCATTTTGACGGAAACGGACAGATTCAAAAGGTTTAAAATTTGCTTCAATCACAGGTTTCATACATTTTCACCTTCTTCAGACCTGAAAATAGAAAGTTATTTTTTGCTTGTTTTTTGTAAACAATGTACCGGTATCATTTTATAAAATCAAAAAGAGATGACTGCATCAGGTTTGACCCCATTTTTAAAGCAGCAGAATAGGAGTACTGGTAAGAGTACATTTCTGTGATGGCCTCATAAGGATCAGCTCCGAGAATGTCTTTGTATTCCTCTGTCAGGTTGTCGCTTAAAGTATCAAGACGGGTTTTTGTAGTTTCTACCAGGGAATATTTATTGCCAAGGTCGCTGTAAATGGTGCTGATGGTATGCTCTGTATTAGCTGCATCTTTAAGTACACTGCCCATAGTATCTGTAAATTGATCAACGGTCGTAGTATCATTGATATAATTATCACAGGCCATAACCGAACGGCTCAGAAGTGCCACAGGAGTGGTTTCCAGGGCAGCTTTGACCGCATCCTTTGCATCCGCATCAGACATGGCATTTAAGGAATCTGAAGTAAGCCCCGTAAGCATATTCAGTCCTCCGGTATAGGTATCTAAAAGAGACTGGCGGTTGGAAATATCGCCATAACCGATATCTACCCGGCCTTGTTCTCTCATAGCTGTCACAAGGTTGTTCAGGGCATCATCGCTTAAATCATAACTGTAAGTATTTGTATTTTTATCATAAGCCATGGTCATATTGACCGTCTTTGTGGTACCGTCTGAATACTTATGGGTATAAGTAAGGGTTTTTCCATCTCCGCTTAAAGAGAAAACGGAGCTGTTGTAATATCATTTCCGCCGTAAACATAGAAATCCTGATACTGGCTGTTCAGATTGCTGACCATGCTCTGCACATCCTGAAGAAGAGCATCTCTTTTTGTCTGGACAGAAGTTTTTGAGCTGTTATGGGAGGAATCCAGCACATACTGCATGGAAGTCTTACTGTTGCTTAAAGTTTTCTGGATATCCCTTGCGCCCTGCTCCTGTTGGTACAGACGGTTTTTAATATCACCTAAAATAGAACTTTTACTCTTTGCATCCTGATATAAATGATCCATTTTCTTTCCCTGATAATAAGCAAGAGGATTATCAGCAGCTGTTTCATAAGCAGCGCCGGTAGAAACCTTGTTCATGCTTTTGTTCAGATTGCTTTGAAGATCATTTAAAGAAGAAGTATACCTGCGGTAAACAGATGAACGTACAACTCTCATAATTTATTAATCCTCCTTATATTTATGCACCAGTATTACTGATCAGGGTATTCAACACTTCATCAAGGGCAGTCATCAGACGGGAAGCAGCATTATAGGCTGAAACGTAGGCCATCATATTGGTTGCTTCTTCATCCAGGCTGACACCGGAAAGAGATTCTCTGGAGTCCTGGATACTGTTTAAAACAGTTGTGCCCGTCTTTAATGCAGTCTGGTTGGAGCTGGAATCAGATGCCAGCTGGGTGGAAAGGTTATTCATATAATCAGCAAATGTCTTTCCATTCAATTTCGTGGTATCCTTCATAGCTGCGATCATATCAAGGATTGTATCTGTGCGGTTAGTGCCGTCTGTAGAAATATGGACCGTTCCACTGGTCCAGCCTTTGCTGATACCGATATTTCCGGCTGTTATACCAGTTGTTGAGTCATCGGTGGAATTAGATAAAAGATTCTGATCCGTGTGGTTTTTGCCATTGTTGATGTCATTCATGGATTCTGCGAAAGTGGAAGCTAACTGATCCAGTTTTCCTGAATAATACTGGTATCCACGGACATCATCCACAGCAGTAGATCCATTTATCACATTGCCGGTACCTGTTTTCTGGAGCATATCCAGGCTTGCCTGAAGAGAGCCGCCTTCAAAATGGATCCCTTTTGACTCTGCGTATACATCTGCAGCTGCCTGTCCATTCCCTTTATAGCTGGGGGCTTTTTCAAACTTGATGGAGATGTCTGCAGGATCAGAAACAGAAGCAGCTGTCTGACGATCGCCTTTTAACACACTTAACTGACCGTAGTTTTTTGTGAGACCGTTAGCACCAAGGTCAGATCCGTTTACCAGGATCAGCTTCTGGCTCTTTCCCTGGGCATCAATATAATTCATGCTCACTTCCAGGTCATCAGGCCAATCCTTCTTGCCGATCACAGCACCATTTGCATCATAGTCATAGGCGTTATTCCCGGAATGGGCATCATCCTTGTAATATCTGGTTTCAATAGGAATATAACCGGAAAGCTCATCCAGGAGAAGATTACGTTCATCCTGCAGTTCCAGAGAAGGATGACCGGCAACCTGGTTACGTTTGATCTGCACGTTCAGGTCACCGATCTGGCGGAGAATGTCATTGATCTTCTGCACATCGCCCTGTTCACTGCTGCCTTCCCCTGTGAGCCTTTGAAATTCATTCTGTTCAGCCTGTGTGATCTGTCTGGATGCCTGGTTAAAAAGATTACATACAGACTGCATTTTAGTTCGCAGCTCACTTTCATAGATGGGATCGGATACCTTTGCAGGATCCTGCATGCTTGTAAGGGTAGACTGGACATCATCAAATGCCTGACGGATGCCGGAAATGGTTGTTTCGTCCAGTACCTTTGACAGGGAATTAAGGGCAGTCTGTAAACGATTGGTATAGCTGCAGTCAGCAGACTGGCTGCGGTATTGGATATCCAGATAAGGATCTCTGATCTGTGAGACCCGATCCATGCTTACTCCAAAGCCTACTGCAGTTTCATTCCCATTAGAATAATGGGAAACAGGATTCGTATAATTAAGGCTGGATGCCTCTAACTGCTGCCTGGTATATCCGGCAGTATTCATATTTGACAAATTCTGTCCTGTAATATCCAGACGTTTCTGGTTGGCCTGGAGAGCGGACAGAGCGGTATTAAAACCGGAAAAAGTTGCTCTTACCATAAAGTGTTATTACCTCCGAAATATAAATATCCTGCAGTCCCCACAATTTTATCAGACATATTTGTCATAAACATGAGGATCGCTCTGCTTCGCACCGGAAAGGCGCTGTTCTAACTGCTTCATGCGGATACGGATCAGACGGTCTGTGCCACCTTTTATCTTTTTTCAGCTTTTCAGCCTGGCTGGATAACCGTTCCAAGATCGGCGAAAGAAGTGCCACCCTCCTCGCTGTCCTCCTGCATCAAGATCTGGCGGAAAGTAAGCCCCTCAAGACCCGACCTGCGAAGAAGATCACTTCGTTTTTTATCTAGTCCGCGCAGCTGCAGTAAAAGCATGTTTTCATCATTTAAAAGAGATTCCAGCTGGTCGGGATGATCAGCTGAAATAACAGTTAGTTTATCAGCCTCAACCCGGCATAGCTGTTCTAATACAGTACACAGCTGTTCTAATACCGGGATCAGGCTTTCAGGCGCCCTCATAGATTATACATGGCCCTTGCAATGGCCATGGGATCCGGTTCGTAGGTTCCTTCCTCAACCTGTTTTTTCAGTTGGGCAACCTTTTCAACGGAAACGCCTTTCTCGCGGCAGACATCTTCTGTAATGCTGTGAGCCAGAGATCGTGCAAAAAGTGTTTCATCAGCCGAAATACCTTCGGTGTATTCAAAACTGGCTCGGTCAAGAACAGCCGGTTTTGCAGAAATATTTACTAGACAAAGCAACATTACGCTCTGCCATTGATACATGTTTCATGTGTATTTGCTCCTGGATAGAATCTTGAATTTTCATACAATTACTCCTCACCCTTAAAATGAAACGGCAGGACCACAAAAGGGATCCGGTGATTTTTCCTGCTTACTGAATCTATGTAAATTATCGTCTTTTTTCTATAAAATATGCAGCACAATAATTATAAAAGAAAATCGCCGATAAAGTATATATATAAGGATGTACGATGTAAATTTTGCCACAGAAATGTAATAAATTTTACTACAAATAGAAACAGAAATTGTAACAAAGCTTATTATAAATAAAAATTAAAAGAAAAAGGAATACAATATGCTATAATATATTACAGGTAACAGATCCTTCTACATATATAGATAATAGAAATGTCCATACAGGTCAGGAGCAGCAAAGTGCCCTGAGCACATCCCAGATCCAGAATCCTTCTGACCCATCTCGTGTAGTGCGGGCAGATGGACAGAAAAGCGGTACCGCTGGTGACCAGGGAAATGAAAGTGGCTTCAGCGTCCGCAATTATAATGGAAATTATACTGACTTTCTTCAGAAGCTGGGGCAGGAAAATGAAATAAAGGATTCCCTGGGCCGGCTCCTGTTCCGGGATGGAGCCTTTATCGCTAAAGGTGATGAAGACCTGGGAAAAATGGTGGTGCAGCAGCTGCTGGATTCTGCCAGTTTTGAAGAGCCTGGCCAGCTGTTGGATTTTTTGAAAATGCAGGGACAGACAAAATTTTCCGGTACTTTCTTCGAAAACCTGAGAACTCTTTTGCAGCAGGAAGGAAACAGAGGCCTGCAGGAAACAGCCCTCAAATTCCTTCAGGTATTCAACAATTATTCTAGTGGTGAGCATCTTTTAGGGCAGATGCAGGAACTGACCGATGAAATAAAAGGAATGCTTTACACCTCTGCAAGACAGGAATATGCATCGATTCTGGATCAGCTGGACTGGAAGGCAGAAAATGGGGAAACGAAAGAAAATGCCCAGGTTCTGTTTCAGAAGCTGATCCCCTTTCTTTCAAAATATATTTCCCGTACCCATGATTATGGCAGTGTAAGAAGCAGCGTGATCCAGCTGATCCTTTATGGGGCACGTTATGAAAACGGAAGCAGTGTCCTTCTCAGGAGCCTTTTTGAACAAATTGCAGCTAATAGGGATTTTAAACGTTTTTTTGAAACAGAGCCTGAAGAACTGTATGCTGTACTTACCGGTTCAGAAGGAAAAAAAGGAAATATTTATGGAGATATCTTTGGTGCACTTGTGGAAAGAGGAGCAAAAGGAGAAGCCGGGCTGGAACAGGTACAGGATTTTTACCAGCTGATGCGTGGGATGCTGGTAAACGAAAGTGTATATATGCCTGTCAATCATTTTATCCTTCCTTTTCAATATCAGGGAAAAGAGGCGGTATCTGAATTTTGGATCGATCCGGATGCAGAGAAAAAAGAAGAAGAGAAAGATGGAGGCAGGAAAATACGCCTTCTGGTGGACTTTGAGATCAGGGGATTGGGAGATTTCCAGCTTCTGGCAGATCTCCAGGATCATAAAATATCCATGGAATTGGGAGTTCCTAAAAATCTTTCTGCCGGTGCCGGAGAGATACAGGCAAAGCTTCAGGAAATATGTACCAGAAACGGGATGCGCGTGAAAATGATGCAGGTACAGGAAAGAAAAGCTCATTACCGTCTTCTGGATGTTTTCCCGAAGATTAGAAAAAAGGAGAATGGAATCAATGTCAGCGTTTGAGCGGCTATTAGAGCAAAAAGCAGTTGCGCTTCAATATTCACCGGAAAAGGACACTGCCCCGGTGATCGTTGCTTCCGGAATGGGATATATGGCAGAAAAGATTACAGAAGCAGCCAGAAAGTCAGGAGTTCCTGTTTATGAGGATGATTCCCTTGCAACTCTTTTAAGCAGATTACAGTTGGGGGCGGCTGTGCCGGAAGAATTATATCAGGCGATCATAGAAATCTATATTTACTTTTTTAGGATATGTGCCGTCATTGGAGGAAAAAGAGAATGAAGAAAAATCCGATAATACCTGACAGAAAGTTCAGACACAGACATAAAATGCTTCTGCTCCTCCTTTCAGGAGCCATGCTGTTTCAGTGGGGAAAGATAGATGCTTTTGCAGCAGCAAAAGAGATAAAAACAGTAAATATCCGTGTTATATCCAAGCTGGAAGCAGGCAGCAAGCTTCCAGATATAAAACTGGAAACGACCACGGTTTCAGATGGGGAAGTAGCAGTAGATGCAGGCGGAAGTAAATACAGCGTTTCCGAGGCCGAATGGACGGATAAAAGCTCCAATGAACTGAAAGCTGCTGAAGAACCTCAGATGAAAGTTACCCTGGAACCGGAAGATGTCAGCGAAGATTATTTTGTTTCCAGCTATAAAAAAGCCAATGTAAAGATCAGCGGGGGCACATTTGTGTCTGCCAGGAGAGACGGGGATGATCTTGTAGTTACCTTGCGGGTAAACGGGATCAAAGGAGACTATGCTGCTCCGGAAGATGCCTGGTGGAATGAAAAAAGCCTGGGACAGGCTAAATGGGAAAACCGGATAACACCTCCGGTTATTACGAGGTACAGCTTTACAGAGGAAAATCGAAAGTTTACAGCATCTCCCAGACCAGTGCGGTCCAGTATAATTTTTATCCATATATGACAAAAACAGGAGAGTATACCTTTAAGGTGCGCACAGTACCGGGAACAGATTCCCAGAAAAAATATGGTGGAAAAAGTGAATGGGCAGAATCCGGGGAGCTTTCCATTACAGACCGGTATGTATCAGATGGGAAAGGACAGCAGTCAAAAAATCCTTCGGCAAAGTCCGGAACCACAGATACAGTAGGCTGGATAAAAAAAGACAATATATGGAATTACAGATTTCCGGATGGCTCTATATGTCGGGGTGCATGGCAGTCGCTCAACGGATACTGGTATTATTTTGATGTCAATGGCACGATGCTTACCGGCTGGCAGAAGGTAGCAAATGACTGGTATTACCTGTATGATACCGGGGAAATGGCAGTCGGATGGGCAAAGATCAATGGACAGTGGTATTATTTCTGGCCATTAACGGAAAATGGGCATACACAGGGAACCATGGCTTATGGAGGCTGGAAGATCATAGGGGCGGATTATTACTTTTTCAGAGGGAAGACGGCTCCTTATATACCGGCTGGCTGGAACAGAATGGTTCCTGGTATTACTTAAACACACTTGACAACAGCCTTCAGGGAGCTATGCTTACCGGCTGGATGATCCGGGAAGGGAAAACTTATTTCCTGGATGCTGACGGAGTTATGGTTACCGGCTGGTATCAGATTGACGGGAATTGGTATTATTTTTGGCCGGATTCAGGTGAAATGGCAAAAAACCAGTATATCAATGGATTCTGTTAATGAGGACGGGATCTGGTACAGGTAAAGATATGTGAGGAATGGATATGAAAATGATCAGAAAAATACTCCTTTGTGCCGGAACAGGACTGCTGCTTGGAACAGGAAGTTTACAGTCTTTACCGGGGGGAATCTTTCATATGTACATAGTGTATACAGCTTATGGGGCAGACAGCAGCATCATCGAGACCATGAGTATTACATTTAAATTTGACACCACTTTTGGAGATCCGGAGGAAATACCACAGCCCCAGATCACCATCAGCGGATTAGGGGTATCCATTGGGGATATTTATTACAAAACAGAGTATGAAAAATGGAAACCTGGTAAAAAGGTACGGATGGAGATCACGGTGGATGCTGCACAGGGAAAGTATTTTCCTGTGTCCCTTGGACGATCCAAATGCCGTGTGACCGGGGCGGATCTTGTATCGGCGAAAGCCCTGGATAATACCACCATGCAGGTAAAAGTGGACTATACGCCGGTCACTGTTCTGGGTGACACAGCTTTAGCAGGCTGGAGTTCACTTGACTCAGAAAGGCAGTGTGGAAGAAGGTAGACTATGCTCCGGGCTATGCCCTGACTTTATATGGAAATGATAAAGTGGTGAAACGGATGACAGTTACAGATAACTCTGTCAGCTTAAAGGAGTACATGACAGATCCGGACAAGATCTACTATTATCAGGTAAAAGCGGTCCCGGTTACGGCAGAACAGAAAAAATACTTAAAAGAAGGGGAATTTGTTACATCACAGGAACAGGATATAGATGACAGTGCGGAAGAGGAGAAAGAAAAAAAACATGCAGCAACTTCCCAGAGCTGCAGTACTGGTCCCGGCGTAGCAGGTTCTCTAAAGGGAGACAACTTTGTTATGCCGGATGGGACTCTGGCAGTCAATACCTGGAAGCTGGTGGGAGGTATATGGTACTACTTTAACGCTGAAGGAAACCGTACCAGGGGATGGTTCCTGTATGGTGGAAAATGGTATTATTTTGATGGAAATGGCTGTATGAAGACCGGCTGGGGGATACTGGAAATGGTGGTATTACTTAAACCCGGATGGATATGAAGAATGGGAAAATGGTATTACTTAAACCCGGATGGGGATATGAAGACCGGTTGGTTTTATGATAAAAAAATCTGGTATTACTTAAATAACGATGGATCTATGGCAGTAAACCGTTCTCAGGACGGCTGGTACCTTGGAGCAGACGGCGCAGGCCGAAAGGAGTAAGAAATATGAGTTTAGCACCGATAACAGGAGATGGGGAAAGTTAGCTGCACAGGCAGCGGATCAGACACAGAAGACAACACCGGTCCAGGAATTTCAGGGGATACTGAAAAATGGGCTGAATGCCATAAAAGAAGATATGGATTCTATTTTCGAAGAAGCTTCTGCTTTATATCAGATCCCTTCTAAACTTCTCAGGGCGGTGGCAAAGGCGGAGTCAGGGTTTAATTCCAAGGGCTGTATCCAAAGCAGGGGCTATGGGCGTGATGCAGCTGATGCCGGGAACAGCCCGTTCTCTTGGAGTAAGCGATCCTTACAATGCCAGACAAAATATCCTTGGAGGGGGGCAAAATACTTAAAACAAAATCTGGACCGGTTCGGAGGAGACGTAAGCCTTGCACTGGCAGCCTATAACGCTGGACCGGGCAGTGTGACCAAATACGGAGGCATCCCACCATATAAAGAAACCCAGAATTATGTAAAAAAGATCATGGCAGATTATACGGGAAACAATACGATCCTGGCAGGACGTACGGTAAGTACCGGGACATATGGAAAAACATCCGGCAGTACAGCAGTGAGCAGCCTTATAGGAAGTGGCCTTACAGGAAGCAGCCTTGGTACACTTCTGGCAGCAGGAAAGGGAGAGAACCTTTCCGGGGAAGACTGGTCTAATATGGTGCAGATCCTCCGTCTTCAGATGATGATGAATATGGGTAAGGATACGGGGTACGCTGATCTGACAGACAGATACCAGATTGCTGCGTGCTTTGCACTCCCGCAATTCCGGCCTTTTGACCCTGGTATCAATAAAATAAGGCATTTTGCCGATAATAAAAACAAATGGTTATTTAAGGAAGGTGAAACATCATGCAGGTGCAGAATAACATAGCATCCATAAATGCTGCCAGAAATCAGGGGATCGAAACAGGAAAGCTGAAAAAGTCCCTTGAAAAGCTGTCTTCCGGCTTTCGGATCGTCCGTGCAGGAGATGATGCAGCTGGCCTGGCGATCTCGGAAGGTATGCGCAGCAGGATCAACAGCCTGAACCAGGCGATGAAAAACATTGATGACGGCATCGGACTTACCAATGTAGGAGATGGCGCTTTGACAGAGGTCCATTCCATGCTCCAGAGACTGAAGACTCTGGCTTTAAAATCTGCAAATGGAACTTACGATCAATCCAACAGGGAAACCTTGAACATGGAAAAAGACCAGATCCTTGAGGAGATTGACAGGATTGGTTCTACCACTGAATTTGGAGGAATCTCCCTGTTTTCCAGGGCAGATGCCAATGCATTTACACCGGTCTGGCAGCCGCCAGTGCTGGACGATACGATCCCGCTCCAGATCGGCGGTTCTGCTCAGGATGGAGAAGTTCTGGATGTAGAACGCTATTACATAGGAAGCAGGGAACTACAGCTGGATAAGACAAATTTTCCACTGTAGAAAAGGGACAAAAATCTGTGGAATACATTGAAGATGCAATAGAGGCTGTTTCTAAGGTCAGGGCATCCTTTGGAGCTGCTTATATGCATCTGGAGCATACTCACAATAACTTAAGTGTTACAAGTGAAAACATGCAGGCGGCAGAAAGCCAGATCCGTGATACCAATATGGCAGAGGAGATCACAAAATATACCAGCAGCAACATCGTCCTACAGTCCTCTAATATGATACTTACAAATGCAAATAATCTCCCTCAGACCATACTTGAACTTTTAAAATAAAAATGAAAGAAATAATGAAAAACAGGCTTATGTTTTTTTTACATAAGACGATATATATACATGAAAAGAAAATTCTGCTGTTCCAGAAAGGGCCCTTGGGACAGTAGAAGACAGAGGAAAGGAGTCCACTGCCATATTTTCTTTTATAAAAGGAGGAATTCATTATGGTAATTCAGCATAATATTGCAGCGATCAATTCTTACAGAAACTTAAGTACCAACCAGAACGCACTGAGCAAAAACTTAGAGAAGCTGTCTTCCGGTTACAAGATCAACCGTGCAGGCGATGACGCAGCAGGTCTGGCTATTTCCGAGAAAATGCGTTCCCAGATCAATGGTTTAAACCAGGCTGTAAACAACGCAAACGATGCGATCGGTCTGATCCAGACAGCAGAAGGTGCTATGACTGAGACTCACTCCATGCTTCAGCGTATGAAGACTCTGACTACCCAGGCAGCAAATGGTACTTATACCGAAACTGCAAGAAAAAACATCAAGGCTGAGATTGATGCACTGAACAAGGAAATCACCCGTATCGCTACGACGACAGAGTTCAATGGTGAGAAACCTTTAAGTCCTAAAGCAGCAAATCAGGCACTTACCTTCTTTATCGGTGCTACTGCAGATTCGACCAACGCAATGACCGTTGAACAGCAGAATATGACAGCTGAGGAATTAAAGCTTGAAAATGTTGCGGTAGATACCACAACTAATGCATTCAAAGCAATGGCATCTGTAGATGCTGCAATTGAGAAAGTATCTGCTTACCGTGCAACCCTTGGTGCTGCCCAGAACCGTCTGGAGCATACGGTAAACAACCTGAAGGTTACTTCTGAGAACATTACCTCTGCGGAAAGCCGTATCCGTGATACAGATATGGCAGATGAGATCACAGCTTATACAAAGAACAACATTCTTTTACAGGCTGCTCAGTCTATGCTTTCCCAGTCCAACGCTATGCCTCAGGGTGTATTAAGCATGCTGCAGTAATCTTGAAATTGATTCTGCATCTTTTAGGGGATCTGCTTTGCGCAGATCCCCTTTTTTTAAATAGTTTTAGAACATAAAAAGAAGGTAACCGATGATGAAAAAAACCATATCACAGTGTATGATCGTGAAAAATGAAGAAAAAAATATCCGACGCGCCCTTTCCTGGGGGAAGGATATTATGTGTGAACAGATCGTGGTAGATACAGGCAGCAGTGACCGTACGGTGGAGATAGCCAGGGAAATGGGAGGCAAAGATATTTTTCTTTCCATGGATCAATGATTTTGCTGCAGCCAAAAATTTTGCCATTGACCAGGCAAAAGGAGACTGGATCGCCTTTCTTGATGCAGATGAAAGCTTTACTCCGGAGGATACAAAGAAGATTCCGGAGATATTGAATATGTGGGAGACGATGTAGACGGCCTTCTTACAGGGATCGTAGATCTGGATGAAAATAACCATATGACAAGCGGCGGCACCATGATCCGATTCTTTGTAAACCGGCCGGATCTGCGCTATGTAGGAAAAATACATGAGCACCTGGTCAGAAAAGGAAGATCCGGACTGCATCTGACCGATGCTACAGAGCAGCTGGCTTTCCTCCATACCGGTTACCAGGAACAGGAGAAGAAGGATAAGTCCAAATTTGAAAGGAATCTGAACATCATCCTGGAGATCCTGAAGCAGGAGCCTGAAAACTGTGATTATCTTGGATATCTGGGAGATACCTATTCTTCAGACGGAAAAAATGAAGAAGCAAGGGATGCATACAAAAAAGCGGTGGCAGCCATGCCGGAAAAACTTGGGGGTATATGATCAGCGAAGTTCTTATACCTATACAAACCTGTTAAGGGTCTCCCAGTGCCTGAACGCACCGGAAGCCGAGGTGGAAGCTATTTACAAAGAAGCAGTGGAAAAGCTTCCGAAAGAGCCTGATTTTGACTGTGTTATGGGGGACTGGTACTGGAGAAAGGGGCAATATGAAAAAGCGGTACAGATGTATGAACTGGCTATAGCAAAGCTGGAAACCTATGGAACAGTGAACAGGGGGATCTTTACCACTTCCATGCTGATCCAGATGTATGAGTGTCTGGGAGAAGGCTGCAGAAGGCTGGGAGATTACCAGAAAGCGGTCCGCTATTGTGTGATCGTACTGAATACTGACCACAAAGATATGAATGCGCTGCTGACTCTGATCAACTGTTTTACAGAGAAAAATGTCAGCGCAGAAGAGATATTTCAATTTTTAGGTAAGATTTATGATTATTCAGATATAAAAGACAAGGTGATCCTTCTGCGGGTGTCTATGGCAATGGGCAGAAAGGATCTGGAGCGGATATTCAGGGGAATCCTCCTTCCTCAGGAGAGGGAAGAGTTTGATGCAGCCATGGAAACGGCCCAGAGCGGGGCACCGCTGTCATAGACTTTTTTCAACTCTTCCATGAGAAGAGGAAGCTCCCATTCGCAGGTGCTGTTATCAAAGCTGTTAGGATCTGCGATAGAAACATTTCCGTCAGGAAGGAGTTTTGTGATCAGGACAAAGTGACCGTTTTGCGTCAGGCTTCCCTTACCCATAAGGGCGACCAGGATATGTCCGGAAGAAAGAAGGGAAGCTGCGTTTTGGGGGAATGATCTGTTACAGATTCCACCTGGAAGCCATAGGCAGTAAGGACAGCTGGGATCAGACTGTGATAGGAGCCGCTGGGGCATAATAGCCATTGGCAGCAGACCAGTCTGCGATAGTTACCGGGGTAATGGCTTCTCCGTCATTTGTGAAGCTGGAGATGAGCATGGCTGCAGCAGTAGGACCACATCCATACTGGAGCATGGGATCTGAACCGCCGTAGAGATAACTGCTCCAGCGGATATCTCCCTGATTATAGTAGTACATCGGTCCCATACTGGTATCCAGAATGGCAGCATCATAAGAATTGCCATCTGATCCCGGCTTTGCCTCCATATCCAGGTTTTCTGCTTTACCAAGGATCACCGGAGAGGATGTATCTGACCCCTGTATTCCGGAAGTATCCTCTGAAAGCTCTGTCCTTGGTTGTGCTCCCTGTTTTGTCTGGTTCTGTTTTTTAAAAAAGTTTTCCAGTTCCTGAAATTTACGGTGGCTGGCAGTCTGTACAAAGTAAATGCCAGATCTGGCCTCATCTACGACCTGGGAAGAAAAGCCTGGGCAAAAATAAAAGCTCAGGCTGGCAGTGATCACCGAAACTGTACCGGTAATGGAAAGTTGATCATCGTTTTCGCAAGTTGGATCTGTTTCAAGGTTTTATTTATATGTTTTTTTTGATTCTTTAAAGTTCTATCTTTCATTTTTTATCCATTCATTTCTTATCCGTTAACGAAGGGATAGACGGGCCAGGACAGTCTGACCAATGGTATTTAAAGGACACTGCTGGCATACAGCGCCAATCTTATGTGCCTCCATAGGCATGCCGTAGACAACACAGCTGTTCTTGTCCTGTCCGATGGTATAGGCGCCGTTTTTGCGCATGCGCAAAAGACCGGCAGCTCCATCTGCTCCCATTCCTGTGAGAAGAACGCCGATGGCGTGTTCCCGCACATGTAATGCAACTGAGTCAAAAAGCACATCCACAGAAGGTCTGTGTCCGTTTACCTTTTCTCCTTCCTGTACACTGACTGCATAGGAGTTTCCAAGAGGTACCACACGCATCTGCAGACCTCCGGGAGCTAAAAGCATGAGACCTTTGCGGATCCGGTCCCCGTTTTTCGCTTCCTGCACTTCCATTTTGCAGATCCTGTTTAGGCGCTCTGCATACATAGCTGTAAAACCTGCAGGCATATGCTGGGTGATCACAACACCTGGGGTGTTTTCTGGAAAATTCTTTACTACTTCAAGAATGGCCTCTGTACCTCCTGTAGATGCCCCGATGGCGATCACGGTTTCCTGGGAAGCTGCCGCAGAAGTCTTTGGTCTGTTAAGAAAAGGATTACCTGCCGCAGTTAAAGGAGAGACTATCCGTTTTTTTGCTGTCTGTGGACTGGCAGGAACGGATGGGAGGTGTACGTGGGAAGCAGCCGCTACCAGAAGTTTGGAGCGGAGTGTAGAAAGAAAGATCTCTTTAGACAGTCCATTGGCTTCATCTGGTTTCCGCACAAAATCCACGGCTCCGGCTTCCAGGGCATCAAAAACCCTCAGGTTCAGGGAAGATACCAGGAATCACCGGGATAGGGTGGACCGGAAGAAGCAGCGCTTTAAAAAATCAATGCCGGACATTCCCGGCATTTCAATATCCAGGGTAAGCATATCCGGCTGCAGTAGCGGGATCTTTTCCTGGGCGTCAAGGGCATTTACTGCATATCCTACAATCTGGAAACGGTCATCCGCAGAGAGAGAACGGATCAGCCAGGTGCGGAACAAGGGTGAATCATCCACCACCATTAATTTTAACTTATGATCCATGATCATAATGCCTCCTTAATAAGATAACTGTAACAACGTATGAGATAACCTACGGGATCAGATCTTTCGGTAAATAGCCGGTTCAATATAGGAAAACGGGCAGCTTTCCTTATCCAGGCTTTCAGAATGTCCGATAAATAAGTAGCCTCCCGGAGCGGTAGCATCATAAAAGCGCCTTACCAGTGCCGCCTTCGTAGGACGGTCAAAATAGATCATCACGTTTCTGCAGAAGATCAGGTCAAACTTTTTGCGGAAATGGATGGGATCCATCAGGTTAAAGGAACGAAAGATCACATTTTTCCTTAAAGCATCTGAAACAGTATAGGTTTTATCTCCTATGGGAACAAAATAGCGTTCCTGCCAGGAAGGCGGAAGTTCTTTTAAGCTTTCAAGGGAATATCTGGGATCCATGGCAGAATCCAGAACACGCTGGGAAATGTCCGTAGCAAGGATACGGGTATCCCAGCTTCCGGGAATAGCGGAAAAATATTCTTTCAGATACATAGAAATGTTATAAGGTTCTTCACCGGAGGAGCAGCCCGCACTCCAGATAGCAATAGAACGATCCATGAATGCTTGTTTGCAAGCTCGGGAAGAATATGCTTCTGGAGAAAATCAAAATGCTCCTTTTTCCCGCATAAAGTAGGTATAATTGGTAGTCAGCTTGTTTAACATAACAGAAACCATCTCCGGATCTTTGCCGGAGATGATCTCGTCTACGTATTCTGTAAAACTATGGAATCCTTTCTGCTGCAGCATATTAGTAAGACGGCTGGTGATCAGCTGTTTTTTGTGGCTCAGATTGATACCATAGCGCTGCTGGATATAGGTATAAAGGCGGTTAAAATCCCCGTCACTTAATGTAAGCATTATATGACCTCCTTAGGAATTGGATGTACTCTCGGAGTCTTTCCTGCACCTGCCTTTGCGACTGACGAAAAAATCTTATCACAAAATCAGGTACAGAAAGATTGTGGGAGAACATTAAGGAGCTGACCAGGGACTTGCAGTCAAAAGACATGAGCACAGTACCATTTTCAAGTGTGATCATACCATCTAACAGCTTCTGTCTGCGTTTGATAGGGATCGGACGTACATCCTGCAGGTCAATGTCGATCACCTGCTGTACGGAATCTACAACAATACATACAGGAAGATCGTCTACATTTAAAACGATAAAGCAGGTCTTACTGTTATATTCCAAAGCAGGCTTGCCCATATAGAGCCGTATATCTACTACCGGAAGGATCTGACCACGCAGATTGATAATCCCTTTAATATAATCAGGTACCAGTGGAAGATGGGTGATCGCACAGTCATTGATGATCTCCGTTACGTTATTGATACTTAAAAACAGAGTCATATCTCCCGACTCAAAGGTAAGACAGCGTTCAACGGACTGGTTTTCAGCCGGTACGTCTGTCTGGATATTTGTTTCTGTTACTTCAGCCATTTTAAAACCTCCTGTTTACGCATTCTCTACAGCTATGGAATATAAGCTGAGGATATCAAGAATGATGCTGATATTGCCATCACCCATAATAGTACAGCCGGTGATGCCGTGGTCTTTCAGGTTAAATTCACTGAGAAAAGCAGGAAGAGGCTTTACGACAACTTGTTGTTCACCGATCAGATCATCTACAAACAGGCAATAAGAACGATCATTTGCTTCCACCCACAAAAGATGCCATCTTCCATCTGGGTAACCTCAGTTGGAAGGTGATAGAAGGAATGAAGCCGGACGATGGGATAAAAGCGGTCCACACGTTCCACCATTTCATTGCCATATTCATCCTTTATCACCTGATCTGCTTTTACTTTAAAGGACTGACGGATATTGGCGATAGGTATAGTAAAAATAGAATCACCTACTGTTACCTTCATGCCGTCAACAATAGCCAGAGTCAGCGGGATCTTCATGGAAATGGTAGTTCCTTCACCGCAGGTACTGGATACAGAAACGATACCGCCTAAGGATTCTACATTTTTCTTTACAACATCCATTCCCACGCCGCGGCCGGAATATTCAGTTACAGCTGTATTGGTGGAAAATCCGGGAAGCATGATCAGCCCCAGGATTTCCTTCTGGCTGTATTCAGAAGCAGGCTTGGTCAGCATATTCTTTGCCTGGGCTTTTTCAAGGATCTTCTGGGGATCTATGCCATATCCGTCATCCTTTACAGAGATGACAACCTCACTGCTGGTATGGGAAGCAGAAAGAACGATCTCACCCTGGGGATCCTTACCGGCATCAATACGTTCCTGGGCCGTTTCTTCAATCCCATGATCCATGCTGTTACGCACGATATGCATGATAGGATCCTGTATATTGTCTACGATCGTCTTATCTACCTCTGTATCTTCGCCCACAATGGTCAGACGGACATCTTTTCCCAGGCTTTGCTTCATATCGCGCACAATACGGTTCATTTTCTGGAACACGCCGGAAATAGGAACCATACGTAAAGACATGGCAATATCCTGAAGATCATTAGTAAGCTTACGCAGCTGACGGGCTGATTTCATAAAATTATCCCGGTTGTCCCTTGGCAGCAGGTTTAATTCAGGGGAAGATGTGACCATGGATTCAGTGATAACGATCTCACCAACAATATCCATCAGGCTGTCCAGCTTCATCAGGTTGACGCTGATCAGATTCTGCTTGACCGGGGCATGAGAAAGCTGCGGAGCCGCTTTTTTTGCAGCTGTATCCGGGGATGAAGCTGTTGATGCAGGTGATTTGGGAGGGGAAACTTTTTTTGTTTCGACTGTCGGAGCCGGAGCTGCTTTTGGGGCATCTACAAGCTCGTAAGAACGGATATGGTTCTGTGTCTTTAAGATCCCTTCAGCTTTGGAAGCATCTTCCCTGGAGTTAAAGGCAAGGAAAAAGCCATTTTCTGCGATCTTCTGGGAAGTATCCGAATCTGTTTCCATATCACTGGGATAGAAAACGGAAAGTTACTTCACATTCCCTTACTGCATTTACGATCATATAAGCACGCAGATTCTCCATTCCCACGCCTTCTTCCAGAAAAACATGGAAAAAGCAGGCTGCATCCTTATCATCAGGAAGAGAAGAAGGAGCAGCAGCACCAGAAGCTGCAGGTGCTGCCTGTGAAGCTTCCGGTGCTGCTGGTGCTACCTGTGAAGCTTCCGGTGCTGCAGGTGCAGCACCACTGATCTTCTTCAAAAAAGAATTGATCTCATTGGAGAACGCATCAATATCAGTAGAAAGAGGTACGCCCTGTTCTACTTTCTCAATCTCGCTCCTTAAGTAATCCTCTGAACGGAACATCAGGTTGAAAAGCTCTTTCTTATGTTCAGGATCCAGAGTTTCAATTCCTTTATCACGGATATAAAAAAATACATCTTCAATATGATGGGCGATCGTGGAGATCGAATTAAATTCCATCATTGCAGAAGAGCCTTTGATCGTATGCATGATACGGAAGATCTCATTTACGTCATCGGTGGAAAAATCACCGTTTTTCTCATCAGCAACCAGCATTTCGTCTAACTGGTCTAAAAGATTGTTTTCTTCATAAAGGTATGTATCCAGAATACTGCTGTCCATACCACTGCTCATATTGTACACCGCCTTTTTTCATAATAATCAGAATAGTATTTCTTTTTAACTTTATCGGCGGTGGTTGAAAATGGATAAGGGGATTTCAAAAAAGAAACAGTGAGTTGATAAAACAGTTATAAAAAAAAAGAAAACGCCGATAAAATTATCTGAGATAGGATATCTGATCATTTTTGGAGGAAACCGTAAAAATGGCGATCAAAAGAAAAGAAAAAAGAAGACTTTTACAGACAGCGGCCCTCTTTAATGCGGGCAAATGAAAGAGTGTTCATGGGATTCGGCCAGAATACAGAAGAAGTGATGATTGATGCGCTTTCACAATCTCAGGAAACAGCCCTTTTGTTGGGAACAGAGCTGGAAAATGTGGGAAAGGCAGATCTGGTCCCCCTTCTGGAAACGTACTGTGAAGATCTCTACGTCATGAGCCAGAACCTTCACAGTAAAAAACAGATGGCGAAGCTGTACAAAAAAATAAAGAAAGAATTGAAACTCTTATATGACCATATAGAGAACGAGATCGAAACAGACCGTCTCTGTTTTGTCTTTCTTCCATATAAAGTGTCTATGTGGGATTCTATGGAAACCGTCTGGAAAGCAGCAGATAGGATCCGGATTGCGATGCTTACGTTGTACCGATCCCCTATTTTGATAGAGACCAGGAAGGAAATCTTGCAGTAGAACACTACGAGGGAGATCAGTATCCACCAGATGTTCCTGTCACAGATTACCGCACATTCCACCTGGAAGATAAAAAACCGGATGCGGTGTTTATCCACAATCCCTATGACCAGAACAATATATTGACCAGTGTTCATCCTGATTTTTATAGCAGCAGATTGAAGAAATATGCAGATCAGCTGGTATATCTTCCTTATTATACCACAGCAAGCACAGATAATGTGGAGTCTGTGAAATGTCAGGAGAGAAGCGCCGGTTTTGTGACTTTATCGGGGCCTGTTAATGCAGACTGTATTGTTACGGCAACAGAGCAGGGAGAGGGAGCTTTTTATCAATATCCTGTGTTCCGGGATTAAAGGAGTTCAGGCAGAACAATGGGAAGAGAAGGTACAGAACTTTGGATCACCAAAGATTGAACGTGCCCGTGATACGAAAAGACAAGATGGATCTCTTCCGGAAAAATGGCAGGAATGTCTTTACAGTCCTGACGGATCCAGGAAAAAGACAGTATTTTACGGTCTTTCCATTGAGGCACTTTTAAACCAGCCGGATATGATGAAAAAAATAGAAGAAGTCTTACTTTATTTTAAAACAAGAAAAGACCTTGCTTTGTGGCTGCGTCCTCACCCACTGTATGAACAGACACTGAAGATGATGCGGCCCCAGCTTTTACAGAAATATAGAGAACTTCTGGCTTCTTATGAAGAAGAAGGCTGGGGAATCCTGGACAGCGGATACGATCTTGATCGTGCCATTGCTTCCTGCGACTGCTATTACGGGGATTACAGCTCTGTAGCCCAGTTGTTCTGGGAAACAGGAAAACCGGTTTTATATCAGGATTCCCTGGTAAGAGAAAAAGAATATAAGATTCCATGCTGGTCGGGAGCTTTTTGGGAAGATGAAAAAGAAGTGTGGTTTGTTCACGGAAAAGTAAACCTGCTGTTTCATTATGATAAACAAAAGAAATTGCTTTCCTGTATAGGAAAGGTTCCGGGAGAACTGGCGTTTAAGGGGATTTATTCCGCTCAATTGTATGGGTGGAAGATAAATTGTATCTTATCCCGTATTTTGCCAGAAAGCTGGCTGTTTACCATATAGATAAACATCAGTTTGAATCCATACAGATCCGTGATGCAGAGCATTTTATAGAACAACCGTTATTCCTGAAAGGCTTTCAGAGAGGTAATGTACTATATTGTATGCCTGCATGGTACAACAGCATCCTTTGCATCGATCTTACTTCCGGGCATGTGACCTATACAATGGTGGACAAGAATAAAGTACGTGGTATTCCGGGGGTATTTGGTGGGGCTGTTTCCATAGGCAGAAACATTTTATGTCCGCAGACTTACAAAAAGAGGTGGCTGATCCTGAACACGGATACAGGAAAAGTATCCTGGTGCAGTTTTGCAGATCCGGAAGGGAAATCACTTCGGTTACAGTCTGTGGTGAAACACTGGTATTTTTCGATGCAAAAACAGGTTGTATCCTGAAAGAAACCAGAGAAGAGGGGAAAATAGAGGAGCTTTTATATATTGACAGCAACGAAATACAGCTATATGCAGTATCCGAAAATGAAGTGATCGCAGATGATCTGGGATCAGGAAACTATTTAAAGCTTTGTCTGGATGGAACAGTGGTTTGGAGAAAGGAACGGAAAGAAGAAAAGACCGTATTAGGCAGCGGATTTAGGAAAGTTACAGAAGGAGAAAAAAACTGTGATATCCGTTTTACAGAGCAGGAATATCAGGAATGGAATTCTCCGTCAGTAGCAGTTTGTAAGGATATCCTTCCTACAGATCTGTATTATGTAGAGAAGGAAAATGAAGTCCTCACGCTGGACAAATGGCTTTCTCTCTGTGACCGGATCCAGATGCCGGCGCCAGATAACAGACACAGCGGAGAAATAATCAAGGACTATGTAAAAAGCAAGCTTGCAAATGGATGAAAAGAGAAGAATCATGAAAAGCTATTTTGAAAATGCATTGCCTTATCTAAATGTTTTTTATCAGCCGATCTATGATTTAAATAAAAAAAAGCTGAATGTTGCAGAAGCACTTTTACGGTATGATGACGGACACCACCAGAATATTGAACAGGTGATCCGCAAAGCAGAGGAAATGGGCTGTGTCAGCTGTTTTGATCTGTGGGTTTTAAATAAAGTGTTAGAACAGCTGCCAGAGCTGAAAAAAAGAAACATTGAAAGAATAAATGTAAATCTGTCGCCGGTCACATGCTCCAGCGTGGAATCAGAAAGGGGGCTCTTTGCCATACTAGATGAATGTATATCAGATAAATCTGTTATATGTTTTGAAATCACAGAAAGTAATCAAATCCAGAATATGCAGCAGGTCATTAAGCTGGCAGAAAAACTGATGAAAAGAGGATGCCACGTAGCTATTGATGATTTTGGAAAAGAAGAGTCAAATCTCCTACGGCTTATGCAGATGCCGTTTTCTGTGTTGAAAATAGACAAGGCAGTTGTCTGGACTATAGATACAACGAGTTTTTCAAAAGATCTTATTTCGGAGATCATATATTTTTTTCACAAATATGGGATCCAGATCACGGCCGAGGGGATAGAAAACCAGCTCCAGGCGAAAGAACTTTCGGATATGGGCTGTGATTTCCTTCAGGGTTATCTGATCTCAAAGCCTGTGTCATTTAAAGATTTTTGTGCATTTATAGATGCGCATAATAAAAAAGGATCTGCAGAAATGAAAGAAACACCGGAAGAAAAAGGGAAAAATGAACCGCAGAAAAGAAAAATGAAAAAATCAAACATCCCTTATGATTTTCCTGTACTTGCCGAATAATAAAAATAGGGATTAAATTCCACAATATTCCACGAAAGAAATAACAAAGAGAGGGAAGGAACATGAAGAACCGTAATATGAAGCAAAAAATCACGATTGCTTTTGGAGCAGTGGTCATCTGTTTTTTTGTAACAGTTGGCGCGCTGTTTTATGGAATGATCAACATCAGCACACAGTATAACCAGTTCTATAAAAATAACCACGAAGCGATCGTACGTGTAGACAAGGTAAAAATCTATATGCTGGCAACAATCCAGAATCTGGTGGAGGCTATGATTAATGATGACCCCACCGCCACAAAAACATATCTTTCAGACGTTGATTCATATAGAGCCGGCCTTGCGGAGAACGCAGGCTGGTTCCTGGAGCATTATAATGGAGATATGACAGTGGTAAACCAGTTTCATACACAGCTTCAGGCAACTTCTGAGATCACAAACAAGGTCATAGAGTATCTGTCCACTGGTTCTGACCGTGCGAAAGAGCAGGCAAGGCTCACGTTTATCAATGAGTTTGACCCGGAAGTGTCCAAGCTGGAAGGAATTCTGGATCAGTTTAGCGATCAGGTGACAGACCTTGTTGATAATAGTTACAATTCTTCCATGGAGACCAGAAACATCCTGTTTATTGTAGGGATCATAATTGTTATCGTTGCACTGATCCTTACCGTTATTATGGCAACGATCCTGATACGTTCCGTAGTGGAGCAGGTAAAGCATCTGCAGGAAGCTATGGAAAAATGAGACGCGGTAATATGGATATTGAGATCGAGTACAAGGCAGAAGATGAGCTTGGAAATCTTTCCGACGATTTGCGGTCTGTAGCAGCGTTCCTGAAAGCGGTAGTGGCAGATGAGACAAATATCCTTACAGAGATGAGCCACGGAAACTTTAATGTGTATTCTTCTATGTCAAAGGATTATGTAGGAAGCTTTGTTGCGATCTATAACTCTATGGTTCTTCTGAGAGATAATTTAAGCAGTACGCTTTCGAGTGTTACCCAGTCAGCTGATCAGGTGGCAGCAGGCTCCGAGCAGGTATCCTCCGGAGCACAGGCATTATCCCAGGGTGCTACCGAGCAGGCTTCTTCCGTAGAAGAACTGGCAGCGACCATTAATGAAATTTCCAATAATGTTGGAAAAGAATGCCGAGAATGCAAAGTCAGCCAGTGATATGGCAGATAATGTAAGAGAGCAGGCAGGAGAAAGCAGACAGCGTATGCAGGAGATGCTTTCTGCCATGACGGACATCAGCAACAGCTCCAGTGAGATTGGAAAGATCATCAAGACGATTGAGGATATTGCATTCCAGACCAATATTCTTGCTTTGAACGCAGCCGTAGAAGCAGCCCGTGCAGGCGCAGCAGGAAAAGGATTTGCAGTAGTAGCAGACGAGGTTCGTAATCTTGCAGGAAAATCAGCAGAAGCTTCAAAGAATACTTCTGCTCTCATTGAAGGTTCTCTTCACGCAGTTGACCGTGGTACAAAGATTGCAAATGAAACGGCCAAGGCATTGCAGCAGCTGACTGAAGGCGTTCAGGGAGTAGCACAGACCATTGAGGAGATCTCTTCTGCCAGCGAGTCACAGGCAGTTTCAGTAAAACAGGTAAATGAAGGAATCAGCCAGATCTCCAGCGTTGTACAGAGCAATTCTGCAACTGCAGAAGAAAGTGCTGCAGCCAGTGAGGAACTTTCCAGCCAGGCACAGCTCTTAAAGAATTGGTAAGTAAATTCACATTAAAGGATGGTTCTGCAGATCCTGTATCACAGACAGCACAGCCAGCTAAGACAGCAGGAGAAAAAGAACCGTCATCCACCATTTCTTATGAAGATAATGACAAATACTAAGGCTGTGCTTTAATAAAGAATAGATAGTGTGTATGAGCCCACAGCAGATTTTATTTTCTGTTGTGGGCTTGATTAAAATTGAAAGGAAACTGAAAATGGCAGCGCCAAGAAAATTATCACCGGAAGAATTCAGGACAATGCAGCTGTTAGAGCTGGATATGCTGGAGGAATTGGACCGGGTATGTAGAAAATATGATATTAAATACTGTATTACCTATGGAACCCTCCTGGGAGCTGTCAGACATAAGGGATTTATCCCATGGGATGATGACTCTGATATAGCAATGCTTAGGGAAGAGTATGAAAAATTTCGTAAGGTTGCACACGAAATGGATCCTTCTATCTGCTATTTCCAGGATCATTTTAATGACCCGGAGTATCTTTGGCAGTATGGGAAACTGCGGCGCACTGGAACTACATTTGTCCGTGCAGGTCAGGAGCATATGAAGGGAAAAATGGGGTATTTGTGGATATCTTTGTGATGGATGACTGCCCCAAAAGCTTATTGGGGATGATATTTCATAGGTTCTGGTGCTTTTTTCTTCGAAAAATCCTCTATGCTCGGGTAGGAAAAGCAAATGCCAAAGGTTTACCGAAGCTCTGCTATCAACTTTTAAATTTGATTTCTGTAAACTGGGTATATAAACAGGTTGGGAAAATGTCAAAAAAAAGTAGTAACACCAGCCCAAATAGAGTGAGAACTTTATTATATCCATTATTTCAATATCAAAAAAACTATAATCACGGAAAAGCACATTTTGGAATGCTTAAAAGTTGGTTTTTAGAGCGTGCAGAATATGATTTTGAAGGGCATAAATTTTATGGAACAAAGGATTATGATGGATATTTAAAATATATTTATAATGATTATATGACACCTCTTCCAGTAGAAAAAAGGCAGCCACATGCTCCTGTATCAAGTTTTGACTTTAATGTAAAAAGCAAAAATGTAAAAGAAAAAATGCAAAATAATAAATGAATCTGTGAGAACATAGCCAATACGGAAACGGAAATAGTCATACTATTCTGATATCGCCAATTGGATTTTAAAACGAACTGAAATAAAAAGTAACCTGTCAACAAAGATTCATGCATTGTTTGTGCCGAAGGCAGGAGCGATGCAAGGAGGACATGTCGCGACGGCATGTTTAAATTAATGAAAATAGCAGTTTTATCAGATATACATGGTAATATGGAAGCTTTTCGTGAAGTTGTAAAATATCTGGAAAAGAACAGATAAAAAAGTGCTCATTCTGGGAGATATTATTGATTATGGTCCTCACTCAAATGAGGTGATTACCTGCTTAATGGATCTTCCATGGGAAATAATCGGTAATATACGTGGAAATCATGAGGAAGCAGTCATAGAACAAAAATATGACATGTTTTCTTCTGACAGGGGTAGAAAATGTGCAGAAAATACCAGAAGATCATTAAATGAGCAAAGTTGGTATTATCTGAATACAAGAATGGAGCCAACTGCATCATTGGAAATTGAACTAGAAGGAAAAAAGTGCCTAGCTATCCATGGCAGTCTTAAAGACGAGATGTGGGTTGCAGTCAATCCAGAACAGGATTTAATGGAATATAAAAAGTATGATTATGTGTTTTCTGGACATTCCCATTTACCGTGTGTATTTGGTAAATATTATGATGTGGATAATAAAAAGTATAGAAATAAGAAACGTACAATGTTCATTAATCCAGGTTCTGTAGGACAGCCAAGAAATCATAATCCTAGAGCACAATTTGTTTTATGGGATACTGAAACAGATGAGTTTAGGATGTGTGCTGTTAATTATGATATAAAAAAAGAACAGCAAGCTTTTTCAGGCAAAATAGATGATTTTTATAAAAACAGGTTGCAGATAGGAATATGACTATGAAAAACTTATATGTGATAAGTGGAGTAACAGGAAATGAGCTGATGAGACATCTTCCCAGAAATAGGAGCAGATATTTATTTGTATAAATTGTTCAATATCGGAAGCATATTCCATACAGTGTTGGGCATAGGAGGGAGTAAGAGGATAAGATTTTATTACAATGTCTGATGCAGAACACAGTCAGAGGGCAAGATATACATCAGGAAAAAATGTGACAAAAAGAATCGAAGATTATATTTAAAGGTCATAGAAAGTTAGATTCGGAGCGAAGACTGTTAAATAAAGACAAGATTCCGAATGATTTTGGAAAAGGAATTGAAGAGTGTTAAAAGGAATAAAAAAATGAAAGCATTGATTGTAACAGTGGCTGGTATGTCTGCAAGATTCAGCCGTTCAGCAGGTGAACAGATTATTAAGTGTCTGTATCATACAAATTCAATGAAAGAAAGTTTGCTCTATACTTTGCTAGATGATAGTAGTGACATTGATTACTTTATTATTGTAGGTGGATACAGATACGAAGAATTATGTAAAACAGTTCGGGAATATTTTGAAAAATTTTCAAATAAGATTCTTATGGTCGAAAATCCATACTATAAACGTTATGGTTCAGGATATAGTCTTTATATAGGCTTACAAAAGGCCTTTGAAACAGGGGCAGATGAAATTCTGTTTGCGGAGGGAGATCTGCATTTGAGTACTAATGATTACAAAAAGGTCTGCAATGCAAAAAAAAGTGTGGTCACTGTTAATAGAGATCCTATCCTTGCAGATAAAGCAGTAGCTCTTTACTTTGATACTTCGGATAAAATTCATTACATATATGATACAGGGCATAATGTACTGACTATTAACGAACCCTTTCTTGCAATTTACAATTCTGGACAGGTATGGAAATTTGCTGATAAAAATCTGACTGAAAAAATATACAGTCAAATGGAACAGGAAGAATGGCAGGGAACGAATCTGGTTTTTGTTGAAAAGTATTTTACTACCTTGAGAAGAGATGAGTATGAACTGATTACGTTTAATAACTGGATTAATTGCAACACCATAGACGATTATAACAGGATTCAGGAGAGATAAAAATGAAGACAATCAATGAAAGGCTGATTAAATTAAAAATGAACTTAAGAACAGAAAAATAAGAATCATGATTATTGGTCTGGGAAGTGTAGGAAATTATCTGTTGGATTATCTGGTTTCTGTGGCCGATGAAAATATGGAAATCTGTGTGGTGGGAAGAAATGAAAATAAGATGGAGTCAGATGTAAATATTGTCAGAGTTGCTTCATTGATCAGGAGACAAAACAGGTGCCAGATAAGTATAGACAGTTCAGTTGATCTTAACAGCATAGAGTTGATTACGAAGTCAATAGAGCAATTTGCTCCAGACATTATTGTCAACAGTAGCCGTGCGTATTCAGGATTGAAGTATGGCAGTATCTCGTGGAAAGCAGTACGAGCTTATGGAATATGGTCTCCACTGTCTATACGTTATACGAAAATATTATGGAAGCGTATGAAAAGGCTGGTTCTGATGCAATTGTTATCAACACATCTTATTCTGACGCAGTTATACCATGGCTTAAATCGGCAAATAAAGGCATATCGAGACTTTGGAGTGGCAATATTAATCATTTGGTATACAGATTTAAACTTGCTGCAGGAAATATCCTTTCAATCAAAGATTATTGGAATATAGATATCACATTTGCAGTTTCTCATTTTCACGATGTATGTATCAGTAAAGAAGGACATACAGATGGAATGAAAATGCTAATCGATATAAAAATATCATGACAATCAGCTTTCGTTGGAATTGATGAGATTATATCCAGATGCAATATACCAATGCCGGTGGATGCAAAAGAAATATGATGAATGCCTCCAGCAATTTTGATTATTCAGGCAACCTTGGGGCGGTAAGAGATGGAAAAAGAACAAAACCCACTGCCCTGGAGCTTTGGCGAGATTGGTGGATATCAGGTTATTATTGATGGAAGTGGAGAATCTCCTCAGG
>SCPO01001375.1_pt1 | contig 46768 bp, 44 predicted proteins | sample 6106821 | NCBI WGS metagenome assembly SCPO01 (sample SAMN10720448, study PRJNA508395) | human gut metagenome | isolation source: Participant 2 stool, 0 month | host: Homo sapiens | collected 2017 | reverse complement strand
GTCTTGTTCTCAAATCATTGGGAATGGAAGCAAAGAAAGAACGTACGTTCCAAGCATCTCTATCCCCTTACGAAGATCGCGAATGAAGGAAACGACATAAAAGTACTGCTCTGACCCGGCAACTCAAGGTAAGCGGGCAACAGGGACTCGATGAAACCTTTACGCACCTCCCCGTTGGGATAGGCCAGCCGGTACACCTGGAACTCGGGATCATATCCCTTGATCGTCAGGTAACCACTTTGATATAAAACGGGGATAGGACTAGTTACACGTTCCGTCGGGGCATCAAACTGCTCGTCTGTAGCCTCCACCTCCAGCTGGCGCACGTCAAAATCCGTTTCCTGCAACAAATCAATCAAAGAAAGCAGGAGTGCCGGTAGAGAACCAGAAATTCTTGTACTCCTTTGCATCAAAGGCATTGAACAGACTGAAAGGATTGTAAATATCCTCACAATGCTTGCTGAAATGATACCCGTCATACTGCCGCTTCAGATGCGCACAGGCAGCTTCATACGTCTCGCCGTTCGCCAAAGCCATCCGCTCAATGTCGGACGAAGCTCGTCCAGCAACTCCCGCTCGGTGATGCCGCATATCGCGCTGAAGTCATCCCGCATACTGATGTTCTTCAAATTATTCAGCTCACTGAAGATGCTCATCTGGCTGAACTTGCTGATTCCCGTGATAAAGAGGAAACGAAGGTATTGCCCCAATCCCTTGAGAGGACTGAAAAACTTACGCAGTTCATTCCGAAGCTCCTGCTGCAAGGGGGATATTGAAATTACTGTCCAAAAGAGGAGCGTCGTATTCGTCAATCAGGACAACGACCGGCAGACCGGTCTGTTCATACGCACGGCGGATCATACCTTGCAGACGAGCAGCAGGAGTCTTTTCCTCCTTTTCCGCCCCATAAACCTTTTCACAACGAAGTAAAAACAGATTCAACTGTTCCTGCAAATCGAACAGGGTAGTATATTTAGTCAGACTGAAATCAATATGGAATACCGGATACACGTTCCAGGCCTTTTCCAGACGCTCCATGGCCAGCCCCTTAAACAAATCTTTTTTCCCTTGAAAGTAAGCCTCAAGAGTGGATACCAACAAACTTTTCCCAAACCTCCGCGGACGGCTCAGAAAATACACACTGTCCGTGTTAGCCAATCGGTAAACCAGTTCGGTCTTGTCTACATATACACAATTCCGGTTACGCAACTGCTCAAAATTCTGTATACCTATGGGGTATCGTCTGTAATTTTCTTCCATATTCTCATTGTTTTCTAATTCTGCTTATGGGATAGAAACAAAGATAGCTGTTATCCGATAAAACACAAAAACTTTTCATTTGTTTTTAATAAAGCCCCAACAACTTAAACTGGTGATGATAAGGTAAAGAGCCGTTAGAAATATAAAATCATCTCTCTTTTATTGCAGATAATCAAAAAATAAATTACTTTTGTTTCACTTAAAACGAATCAATAAACAACTTAAATAACAGAACAGTATGATAGACGCAAAAACTTGCATCAACGACGCACAAGAGAAAATGGACATGGCCGTTATGTATTTGGAAGAAGCCTTAGCGCACATTCGTGCAGGAAAAGCCAGTACCCGGTTGCTGGACGGCATTCGTGTTGACTCTTATGGAAGCATGGTTCCCATCAGTAATGTAGCTGCCGTGACTACTCCCGATGCACGCAGTATCGCCATCAAGCCATGGGACAAAAGTATGTTCCGTATCATCGAGAAAAGCTATCATGGACTCTGATCTGGGCATCACTCCGAAAACAACGGTGAAATTATCCGTTTGGGTATTCCGCCATTGACAGAGGAACGCCGCAAGCAACTGGCCAAACAATGTAAAGGCGAAGGCGAAACCGCAAAAGTAAGTATACGCAACGCACGCCGTGACGCTATAGACACACTGAAAAAGGCCGTTAAAGAGGGTATGCCCGAAGACGAGCAAAAGAATGCGGAAGCCAAACTTCAGAAAGTACACGATAAATATATCGCGAAGATTGAAGAACTTCTGGCAGAGAAAGATAAAGAAATTATGACGGTTTAATGAAGAACTTAAAATAATGAAGCAATAATAATGAAGAAGGAAGAATTGTCCTGCACAGCCTTGCTTTTGTCCGTGCGGTCAATTCCTCTTTCTTCATTTTTCATTCTTCATTTTAATTTATGAAAGGACTAGTAATAAAAAACACAGGCAGCTGGTATCTTGTCAAAACAGAAGACGGACGTACCATCGAATGCAAGATCAAAGGAAATTTCCGATTAAAGGGTATTAGAAGTACCAATACCATTGCTGTAGGAGATTATGTACAAATCATTATCAACAATGAAGGAACCGCCTTCATCAGTGAGATAGAAGACCGCAAGAACTATATCATCCGGCGCGCCTCCAACCTTTCAAACAATCGCACATACTGGCAGCCAATCTGGATCAATGTATGCTGATTGTTACAATTAATCCCGAAACCTCAACTATATTCATTGACCGTTTTCTAGCCACCGCGGAAGCATACCGTGTACCCGTCAAACTGATATTCAATAAGACAGACAGGTATAATGAGGATGATACACGCTATATGGATGCTCTGATAAACCTGTACACATACATCGGTTACCCTTGCTTCAAAGTTTCCGCACTGAACAACATAGGTACAGATGAAGTGAAAAAAGACCTGGAAGGGAAAGTCTCTTTGCTTTCCGGCAACTCAGGAGTAGGAAATCAACATTAATCAACGCCATTTTACCTGAACAAACTTTGAAAACAGGTGAAATATCCGATTACCATAACAAGGGAATGCATACCACAACCTTTTCCGAAATGTTCCCGGTAGACGGCGGCGGATACATCATCGACACTCCGGGTATCAAAGGTTTCGGAACATTCGATATGGAAGAAGAAGTAGGACATTACTTTAAAGAAATATTTGAATATTCCGCTCATTGCAAGTATGGAAACTGCACCCATAGGCACGAGCCCGGATGCGCCGTACGCGATGCAGTGGAGAAACATCTAATCAGCGAGTCACGCTATGCTTCTTACCTGAATATGTTGGAAGACAAGGAAGAAGGCAAGTATCGCGCCGCTTACTAAAAACCACAACTTTATGAAAAAACACCTCTTAGCTATTGCACTGTTTGCATTATGCACCACCGGGCTGAATGCCGCTTCTCCTAAAAAAGTAGCTCCTGAAAAAGGGTAGAAACCATTAACCGTGCCACAGCCGAAGCACATATCGGCTTTTTGGCCTGTGACAAACTGGAAGGACGCGAAGCCGGATGGAAAGGTGGACGCATTGCAGGCAATTATATCATTTCCTGCCTGAAACAGATGGGAATAAAGCCACTGGACGGAGACTATATACAGCCCTTTGACGTGTATCATGCTGAACGGCAAGTGAAAGGGAAACGCTGGCAAGTACATCCCGATTCTATTGCGGAACTGAAAAAAGTGGTACATCAAAAATTGGCATTACGTAATATCTTAGGTAAAATAGAAGGAAAGAATCCAAATGAAATTGTCATTATCGGTGCACATTACGACCACATAGGCTACGATCCGATGCTGGAAGGAGATCAGATTTATAACGGTGCAGATGATAATGCATCAGGCGTTCAAGCCGTATTACAGGTAGCCCGTGCTTTTCTTGCTACCGGCGAGCAGCCGGAACGTACCGTTATCTTCGCCTTTTGGGATGGTGAGGAAAAGGGATTGCTGGGCTCCCGTTATTTCGCCATGAACTATCCGGATATTAAAAAGGTAAAAGCCTATTTGAACTATGACATGATAGGACGTAACAGCCGGGAGGACCAGCCCGATTATTTCGTTTACTTCTATACCGCAGCCCATCAGGCCTTCGGTGACTGGCTGAAAAAAGATATTGAGGATTACCGCTTGCAGTTATCCCTGACTACCGGGCTTGGGACAATCCGGTGGGAGGCAGCGACAACGGCACGTTCGCCAAACTGGGAATACCTATTATATGGTATCACACTGATGCCCATCCCGATTATCACCTTCCGGGAGATGAAACACAGAAAATCAATTGGCTGAAGATAGTCGATATAACCAAAGCCTCTTTCCTTGCGATGTGGAAACTGGCAAACGAAAAAAAATATTAAAAAAGAACGTGGCGTTTAAACTGAACGCCACGTTTTTTTATCTAATCTTACATTAACGTATTTATTAAACCCATATAGAAAGGCACATGAACAAACGAATCAAATGGGGCATCATTATATTAATCGGAGCCGGCTTGGCCGGACTAGGCATCTATCAATTTACCCCTCACGAAAATGAAGAACTGACAGCCGCCGACGCGTTGCCTAAAGAAAACAAGCAACGCACATTGAAAGTCAATGCACAAGTCATAAAACCACACTTGCTGACAGATGAAATATTGGTGACCGGACGCCTGGTTCCTGACGAAGAAGTGAGTCTGTCTTTTGAAACCTCCGGAAAGATCACCGATATTTTTTTCACAGAAGGCACATTGGTAAAACGAGGAGAATTACTTGCCAAAGTAAACGACCGGCAGTTACAGGCTCAGTTAAAACGTCTGGAAGCACAAATACCTTTAGCCGAAGACCGTGTGTTCCGCCAAAACGCCCTGTTAAAACGAGATGCGGTCAGTAAAGAAGCATACGAACAGGTAAAAACCGAACTTGCCACCCTTAACGCTGATATCGAAAATATCAAAGCCAACATTGACATGACCGAACTCCGCGCACCATTCGACGGTATCATCGGATTGAGGCAGGTCAGTACGGGAGCATACGCCTCCCCCACCACTGTAGTAGCCAGACTGACCAAAGTGACTCCATTGAAAGTAGAGTTCGCCGTACCGGAACGTTATGCCCGGGAAATAAAAAAAGGGACTAATCTGGAGTTCAAAGTAGAAGGAAAACTGGATACCTATCATGCACAGGTTTATGCAACCGAATCCAGTATAGATATGGAAACCCATTCATTGAACATCCGTGCCATCTACCCCAACCGCAACGGCGAACTGCTGGCAGGCAGATATGCAGATATTCAATTAAAACAAAAAGAAATAGAAGACGCGATAGCGATTCCATCCGAAGCGATTGTCCCCGAAATGGGTAAAAATAAAGTATTTGTTTATCGTAGCGGAGTTGCAGACCCTGTAGATGTTATTATAGGACTCCGTACCGAAGCCGAAGTACAGATTGTACGAGGATTGTCTGTGGGTGATACCATCCTGACATCGGGTACACTGCAATTACGTAAGGGAATGCCTGTGGAACTTCAGGCCATTAACTAACAACTAAAAAAATACTTTTATGAATATTTCCGAACTTAGTATCCGTAGGCCTGTGCTTGCCACCGTGCTTACCATCATCATATTACTTTTCGGACTGATCGGTTACAATACATTGGGAGTCCGCGAATATCCTTCGGTAGATAATCCGATCATCTCTGTTACCTGTAGTTACTCGGGTGCCAATGCCGATGTAATCGAGAATCAGATAACCGAGCCTTTGGAACAAAACATCAACGGTATTCCGGGAATCCGTTCTTTGTCCAGTGTCAGCCAACAAGGGCAATGCCGTATCACAGTGGAATTTGAATTATCCGTCGATTTGGAAACTGCCGCCAATGACGTACGTGACAAAGTGTCCCGCGCACAACGTTACCTGCCACGCGACTGTGACCCTCCTACTGTATCCAAGGCTGATGCCGATGCAACGCCTATCCTGATGGTAGCTATCCAAAGTGACAGCCGCTCTCTGTTGGAACTGAGTGAAATAGCAGACTTGACCGTAAAAGAACAACTGCAAACCATTTCGGATGTAAGCAGCGTATCTATTTGGGGAGAAAAACGTTACTCCATGCGCCTATGGCTCGACCCCACCAAGATGGCAGGGTATGGCATTACTCCGGTAGATGTAAAGAACGCGATAACCAATGAAAATATAGAACTCCCCTCGGGCAGCATTGAAGGTAATACCGTAGAATTGACCTTACGCACCATGGGACAAATGCACACCGCTAAAGAATTCAATAACATCATATTAAAAGAAGTAGGCGGAAGAGTGGTCCGTTTCAGCGATATCGGTTACGCCGAACTAGGTCCGGCAGATATCAAGAGTTACATGAAAATGAACGGAGTGCCGATGGTAGGTGTCGTTGTCATTCCACAACCCGGTGCCAACCATATCGAAATCGCCGATGCCGTATACCAGCGTATGGAGCAGATGAAGAAGGACTTGCCCGACGATGTGAAATACAGCTATGGCTTTGACAACACTAAGTTTATCCGCGCTTCCATTGATGAAGTAAAAAGTACGGTGTATGAAGCGTTCGTACTGGTTATCATCATCATTTTCCTGTTCTTGCGCGACTGGCGCGTGACACTGATTCCCTGCATCGTGATTCCGGTTTCATTGATCGGAGCTTTCTTTGTGATGTACATAGCAGGTTTCTCCATCAATGTGCTGACCATGCTGGCGGTGGTATTGTCCGTAGGTTTGGTAGTGGATGACGCCATCGTTATGACAGAGAATATCTATATCCGCATAGAACGAGGTATGCGTCCGTTCGAAGCAGGAATAGAAGGGGCAAAAGAAATTTTCTTCGCTGTTATCTCCACCACTATCACCTTGGTGGCAGTGTTCCTGCCCATCGTATTTATGGAAGGAACCAGCGGACGTCTGTTCCGTGAGTTCAGTTTCGTTGTGGCAGGTTCGGTCATCATTTCTTCCTTTGCCGCATTAACGTTCACCCCTATGCTGGCAACCAAGCTATTGATAAAACGGGAAAAACAGGGATGGTTCTACCAAAAGACAGAGCCTTTCTTTGAAGGTATGAACCGCATATATGCCCGTTCACTGAACGCTTTTCTTAAAAGACGCATATGGGCAATACCTGTTACAGTGATTATGTTGATAGCCATCGGAGTACTTTGGGTCCAGATACCCGCTGAAATGGCTCCGATGGAAGACCGGTCGCAAATAAGTATCAATACCCGTGCAGCCGAAGGCGCCAGCTATGAATACATCCGTGATTATACGGAAGATATCAACAATCTGGTAGATTCTATTATACCCGATGCCGAATCTGTAACCGCACGTGTTTCCAGTGGCAGTGGAAATATACGTATCACATTGAAAGATATCAAAGATCGTGATTACACCCAGATGGAAGTTGCCGAACGTATCTCACAGGCCATCCGCAACAAGACGAAAGCACGTGCCTTTGTGCAACAACAGTCTTCTTTCGGCGGACGGAGAGGAAGTATGCCCGTACAATATGTACTACAAGCTGTCAGTATAGAAAAACTGGAGAAAGTATTACCGGCTTTTAAGCAAAGTATATGACAACCCTACTTTCCAGATGGCGGACGTGGACCTGAAGTTCAGCAGCCCGGAAATGAGAGTGAATATTAACCGTGATAAGGCAGGTACAATGGGAGCCACCGTGCGTGATATAGCCGAAACACTGCAATACGGTCTCAGCGGACAACGTATGGGCTATTTTTATATGAATGGAAAACAATATGAGATTTTGGGTCAGATAAACCGCCAACAACGTAATACACCGGCCAATATCAAATCTATTTACATACGAAGCGACAAAGGGGAAATGATTCAATTGGACAATCTGGTAGAATTTGTAGAATCCGTAGCTCCTCCTAAATTGTACCACTACAACCGTTTTATTTCCGCTACCGTATCTGCCGGACTGGCAGATGGAAAGACCATCGGACAAGGCTTGGAAGAAATGGATAAAATCGCCGCCCAGACTTTGGACGAAACTTTCCGTACCGCCTTGTCGGGAGACTCCAAAGACTATCGGGAAAGTTCATCCAGCCTGATGTTTGCTTTCATTCTGGCATTGATACTTATCTATCTTATTCTGGCGGCACAGTTCGAAAGTTTCAAGGACCCTTTCATCATCATGCTTACCGTTCCTCTGGCCATTGCAGGAGCACTGATTTTCATGTATACCGGTGGCATTACCATGAACATATTCAGCCAGATCGGTATTATTATGCTGATTGGTCTGGTAGCAAAGAATGGTATCTTGATTGTGGAATTTGCCAATCAGAAACAAGAATCCGGTGAAAACAAGATGCAGGCCATACGGGATGCCGCTTTGCAACGCTTGCGCCCTATTCTCATGACAAGTGCCTCTACCGTATTAGGCTTGATCCCGCTGGCATTCGCAACAGGAGAAGGCGCCAACCAACGTATTGCCATGGGTACGGCTGTTGTGGGAGGAATGTTAGTATCTACTTTCCTGACCATGTATATCGTACCGGCTATTTATAGTTATATATCTACCAACCGAAACGTTAAAACAGAAACTGTATGAAACGAATCATTATAACTTTATGTATCTGTACTGCATGGGTGGCTTCCACCTATGCGCAATATCCTTATACGCTGAAAAAATGTCTGGAGGAAGGACTTGCAAACAATTATTCCATACGTATCACCCGTAAAAGAACAGATCAGCCATAACAATGCCACATTCAAATGCCGGTTATCTGCCGACTTTGATTTGTCTGCCAAAATACAGCCCGTTTAATACGAAAAGAGTTGGTTCAGGTGGTGCTTTTGCATCTCCTTTGCAAGGAAATCATTCCAGGTTTTCTGGATTTTCCATGAATGCGATAAAATCGACGTACATGAGCATGAGTCGTACCATGGTAACAACCTGCGAGAATGCACAGTGCCTCTTGATGCTTCTTGACAGAACTGTTATCAGCAGATTTGCAATCAAGACTACCCATGTCTGTATTTGTATGGCGTTGACGCTGTCCCCATAGAAGAAATGAAGCGGAAAATTTTGTTTTAGCTGTTTGTATAGCGACTCGATGGCCCATCTGAGGCGATAAATTTCAGAAATGTCCTCAAACGTGAACTCAAAGTTGTTGGTCAACAGCACAACCGGCTTCTTTGTCTCGTAAAATATCTCCACCCTACGTGCCTCATGGGTGAGTTCCTCTTGTAAAAGCACTTTCTTGTCTATGTGCGTCACCAGTCCCTGCGGGTTGACATAAGTAATGGATTCAAGTTCCTCGTACTTAAGGTTTTTCTTCATTTTGGTCACGTAGCAACGCCTTCTTCGGTAAGACGTTGGAATTGTGCGATGTCGACGTAACCACGATCCATCGCCAAAGTGGAGTCTTTGGCAAATGCACCTCCTTCAGCAGGTAATGATCGTGTTTTGCGGCGGATGTGAGCTGCACCACCATCGGTACGCCGACATGATACTTCATTACTGTATGTACTTTCATGCCGCCTTTTTTCTTGCCTGATTTCGGGTGCCGCCCGACACCTTTGAGTATGTTGTCAAAGAGCGTTATTGTGGTGGAATCCATCATGTAAAGCAACTTCTCCCAGTCTTTAGGCTCGTGAGTCTGCCCCTTATAGCACTTGGCGGCTGTCCGCTAAAAATTTGGCATACTTCTCCAAAAGATACGCATAAACACTTGCAAAGAACTCCTGAGGACGGCGTATATTGGCCTCCGCAAGCGTGCTGCGACGAACCAGATAGTTCATTCCGAGGTGTCCGAGCTTGTGAGCCTCCGCCTTCATGCCTATCTCAAGTTCGCGAAGAGAATCAAAGTGTTTGAGTATGCCGAACAGCATTACCACAAGATGTTGGTAGCCGTCAAAACGCTTCACGTAAGCCTCGCTTCCTTTCGTTTCGCGACTTATTTGAAGAATCTTCTCTTTGTCGAGTAACTTTAACACTTGACTATAGACCGGCTGTCCGGTAAAATGACTATCTTTGCTCATGGTTATATATTTTTTCGCAAAACAAAGATAACCAAAAGGGCTGATACCTCGTGAGAAGTGTCAGCCCTAATTTATTTTGTTTGAAAAAGTTTTACCGGACAGCAATAATTCCATACGTATCACCCGTAATGAAGAACAGATCAGCCATAACAATGCCACATTAGCAAATGCCGGTTATCTGCCGACTGTTGATTTGTCTGCCGGATATACAGGAACGTTGGACAATACGGATACCAAGAGTAGAAGTACAGGCACCACAGCCAGTGAACGAAACATCTACGACCAAACCTTAAAGGCCGGACTGGATGTAAACTGGACTCTGTTCGACGGATTCAATATCAGCACCACCTACAAAAAACTGAAGGAACTGGAACGCCAGGGAGAAACCAACACGCGTATTACCCTTGAAGACTTCATAGCGGGACTCACTGCCGAATACTATAATTATGTACAACAGGAAATACGTCTGAAGAACTTCCTTTACGCTGTGTCTTTATCCAAAGAACGCCTGCGCATTGTAGAAGAACGATACCATATCGGTAATTTTTCCCGGCTGGATTATCAACAAGCCAAAGTGGACTTCAATGCAGACAGTGCACAATATATGAAACAACAGGAACTGGTGGTTACCTCACGTATCAACCTGAACGAGTTAATGGCCGTACAGGAAGTCAACCGACCGCTACGTGTCAATGACTCCATTATAACAGTGAATGATGCGCTGAATTACGATGAATTATGGGAATCCACCCTCAAGACGAATGCCAACCTGCTGAAAGCTGATCAAAATACAACAATTGCCCAATTGGATTACCGTCAGGTTCTATCCCGTAATTATCCCTATGTGAAATTGAACGCCGGTTATGGCTATACATTCAACAAATATGAAACAAACGCCACCAGCCGGAGAAGCAATTGGGGACTAAACGGAGGAATTACCGTAGGCATTAACCTATGGGATGGTAACCGTCGCCGTGAAAAGCGCAATGCCAGCCTGCAAATACGTAACTCGCAACTGGAAAGAGAACAGCTGGAATTGGGCTTGAAAGCGGATTTAAGCAATCTGTGGCAGGCCTATCGCAATAATTTACGTTTATTAAATTTGGAACGCCAGAATCTGGTTGCCGCCCGTGAAAACCATGAAATAGCCAAAGAACGTTATCTGTTGGGAGATCTCTCCGGTATCGAGATGCGTGAAGCCCAAAAGAGCCTGCTTGATGCGGAAGAACGTATTTTGTCTGCTGAATATAACACCAAAGTCTGTGAAATTTCCCTGCTCCAACTAAGTGGAAGAATAACGAAATATCTCGAATAATCGTTATAGCCTTTACTTATAGCTTGTAATTCAGGGCAGTTATCCGTACCTTTGCACACAATTATCACTAAATATGTTGTAAAAAGATATGGGATTATTTATCAAGAAGCCTTTTGCTGCATTACAAGCCGAAGCCAATGAATCTGGAAACAAGACCCTGAAAAGAGTCTTGGGACCATGGAGCTTGATCGCATTAGGAGTAGGTGTTATCATCGGTGCCGGATTATTCTCCATCACCGGAACAGTAGCCGCAGGATACACAGGGCCTGCCATTACTTTATCTTTCGCCATAGCGGCAATAGGTTGTTGCTTTGCCGGTTTATGTTATGCCGAGTTTGCTTCCATGATACCTGTAGCAGGTAGTGCTTATACATACTCATATGCTACAATGGGCGAACTTATAGCATGGATTATCGGCTGGGATCTAGTATTGGAATATACTGTTGCCGCTACTACCGTCAGTATCAGCTGGAGCAGATATCTCGTTGTTTTTCTGGAAGGAGTGGGGATAAATATCCCCCATGCACTTGCTGCTTGTCCCTGGGACGGAGGTATTGTGAATATACCGGCCGCACTGATTGTAGTGCTGATGAGTATTTTTCTGATTCGTGGAACAGAAGGAAGTTCTATCTTTAACGGCTTCATTGTGTTCCTGAAAGTGGCAGTGATTCTTATTTTCGTTGTATTAGGATGGAAATACATTAATGCAGAGAATTATGTTCCTTATATCCCTGCCAATACTGGTACTTTAGGCGAGTTCGGATTCTCGGGTGTATTGCGTGGAGCAGCGATTGTATTTTTCGCCTTTCTTGGTTTTGATGCCGTAAGTACAGCCGCTCAGGAAACAAAAAATCCGAAACGGGATATGCCCGTCGGCATTCTAGGTTCCCTGCTGATTTGCACCATTCTTTATATGGTGTTTGCTTACGTAATGACGGGAGTTGCCCATTATTCTGACTTTGCAGGACAACAAGGTATCGCACCTGTTGCCGTAGCGATTGACCACATGGGACATGCAGATGCCACAGGAGTAATTCATCCGGATTATCCGTGGTTGAACCGGGCCATCGTACTGGCTATCCTGTTTGGTTACTGCTCGGTTATTATGGTAACTTTGCTAGGACAAAGCCGTGTATTTCTAAGTATGAGCCGCGACGGACTGTTGCCTCCTTTCTTTTCAAAGATTCACGAGAAATACCGGACACCGGCACACAGTAATTTGTTATTCATGGTCATTGTAGGAGGGCTGGCAGCATTTGTTCCGGCACGTGTAGCCGGAGAAATGACCAGTATAGGTACCTTATTCGCCTTCACATTGGTTTGCGCGGCAGTATTGATCGTGCGTAAAAGTATGCCTGACGTACATCGTGCCTTTAAAACTCCTTTTGTTCCCACGGTACCGATTCTGGGCATCCTTACCTGCCTTTGTATGATGTTGTTTCTTCCGGCTGACACTTGGATCCGATTGGTATTATGGATGCTGATAGGTCTGGATGTTTATGCCTGCTATGGAGTAAAACACAGCAAGCTGGAGCATAACGTAAAACGACGCAAAGGACTCACCATATTGAATATGACAGGAATCGCCCTGTCTGTACTTTCAGTTATTACAGGATTGTGGCATCAACAGACAGTAGGCTGGGAAGAAGACAAGACATTGCTCGCTATTTCGTTCGCCTTTGCGTTCACACATTGCGCATTCTATATGGTACGTATCTGGAAACAGACATCCGAGAAGAAGAAATAAGCATTTTCCACACGCTATCTGTTTCCATAACTTTCATTCACCGTAAGGGGTAAATTCAATCCACCCCCTACCGTGAATAAAGTTATCATAGTTTCATACCCATCGGTTCTGAACCCATAATCAAGCCTTATAACCTATGAAAGTCTTAAGTTATCCATAGTAAAAGAACATTTAAAAAACTTCTTCAAAAATGTTTTTAGCTACTACCACAGTATTTCCTTCAGGAATTGAGGAATAGAATCCTGTTTCTTTAGTCCATGCTTCTTCCAAGGTATAAAAATCAAGTTCCTCCGGTTGCTTTCCATCCAGGACACAAGCTAAATAATCAAAATAAGCCTTCCATCTCATAAAATAGAAATCTTTCAAAATGCCATTCCATTCTTTATGAGCATAATCACGAAGTCCGCCTTGATCTGCCGCTACACGATTTCCCCATGTAGTAATCTGAACACGTGCATTCCATTCGTATAATGCTTTTTCTTCCTGGGTCTGTCCTGCTGAACGTGCCGCTTCAATCCAAGTTCCAACCTTGAATTCTTTCCGGGTACCCAGCAACTGGTCTTGCAATAGAATAAGATGCAGAAAATGCTGTGAAGCCAACTCAAATACTTGCTTGTCTCCTGCCCGGAACGCAGCCGTTACCACTTTTTGCATCAAACGCCCCTTTTCTGCCAATGCCTGCCGGAGCACATCCACCAAATCGAATTCAAAATTATTATTACCCTGATATTTATCAGCCACAGAAACCATCAGTCGGGCAGCCTCTATCACATCCTGAGGATTATAGTATTCTTTCATCTCCGACCAACTGGATACCTGATATACATCCAACCCCGGACGAGCGCAGAATACAGATTCATGCGTTCCCTGTTGTATCTTCTCCTTGGGACTATTATAAATACCGTTACCTAATAAATCCCAAACTTGTTGCAAAGCCTCATCCTCTACCCCATAACGAGCATGTACGTATCCTTTCAACCACTCATCACGAGTAAACCGATGTTCACGCCATGGCAATTCCATCACCAGCTCATACATAACCGGATTGTTCTCAATACCTTCCGGAGTCATCCCTACTCCACGCAATGTCCTTCCGGCATGAACATCTGCTTTCGCGTCATAAAAGCCATCAATCAGCGCATCCATTTTACCATGAAGCCCAATGTTACCACCAAAATTCAACAACATGCAGTACACCCACTCATGCTGCCCGTATCCTCCTTTACGACACCACTCTGACGCCGGGTCCCCCCATTGCGGACGGCATTCGCTATGCAAGTCCAAGACTAACAGGTCTCCTGCTTCCAGATGCTCTATCATCGGAGTACGAGGATTGTCCTGCCATGCCTGAGCCACCCACACAGCATCCGGATTTGTTTTTTTCATGGCTTTCATGATGGCTTTACCGGCTGCATCCAAATTTACTCCTTGAGTACTTCCCCCTTCATGAAACGGATCAATAGCGTAAAAACCTGTTTTTCCATACAGTTTTGTCAGTTCTCTATAATACAAAGCAGAGATTTCTTCAAAGCGCTCATCCTCCGGCTGTAAAAAGGCAGGACGATGATAGCTGCACCAAAATCCGGGATCAGCAACATTCAATCCTAATTTCTCCTTTGCAGTATGAGGAACCATGCCACAATATCCCGGCAACACAGGTTCGATGCCATATTCACGCATTCTTTTTACAATCTTCTTCTGAAGTTTTTCCTGACGGGTATACCAACTTTCAGGATTAGGTCCTCCCCACCCTTCCAGATTATTCATCAACCACCAAGCTGTAAAACCCGGTCCGGCTACAAATTCATTAATTTCATCCTTAGTATATCCCAGTTTTAGAAGTACATTTCTCCAAACCGACTCAGTCCCTGTCAATGCCAGGGAAAGATTGATACCGTGAAGCGCCATCCAATCTATCTCCTTTTCCCAACGCTCCCAGTCCCAAAAAGCCATGGAATAAGAGAAAGTACAATAATTCAGATCATAACGATAGGGCAGATCCGTTTCATGCCGTTCCTTTTTAGTCACAGGAGGCAAAACAGCAGGCAGTTTTGCAGTCATTCCATTCCAAGAAAGATGTATGCCTGCATAATATTTCAAATACCAATTCAATCCGGTAGCAATATTTACATAGTCATTACCCCGGATAATTACTTTATCACCTTTCTGATCGAGTTCAAAAAAATCAGTTTCCGATTTCTGACGTTCAATAATAAATTTGGAGGAAGCTCCTTTGTCGATGCGCTCTAATAATCCTGTAACAGGAGAAGAAAATAAGTTGCTTGTCATCCATAACAGCACAAACAACAATCGTAGTTTTTTCATCATATTATTAAGGTAACGGATAACACCAATTAAATAAAAAACAGAACAGCCCCCTCGCCTTTAAAGGGAGGAAGGCTGTATTAGTATTATTACGGAATAATTTAATTATTTACAATTTCCAAGGCAACGCGGCTTCAACTGCTTGAAGAAGTCATTACCTTTATCGTCCACCAAAATGAATGCCGGAAAATCTTCCACTTCAATTTTCCAGATAGCTTCCATACCCAATTCCGGATATTCCACACACTCAATGCTCTTGATATTATTCTGAGCAAGGATAGCAGCCGGACCACCAATAGAGCCCAGATAGAAACCGCCATACTTCTTACAAGCATCCGTTACCTGCTGGCTACGATTACCTTTTGCCAACATTATCATGCTACCGCCATGTGACTGGAACAAATCCACATACGGGTCCATACGTCCTGCTGTAGTGGGGCCCATAGAACCACAAGCCATACCTTCCGGAGTCTTTGCCGGACCGGCATAATAGATAGGATGATCTTTGATATACTGCGGCAAATCTTCGCCACGATCCAAACGCTCTTTCAATTTAGCATGAGCGATATCGCGACCTACAATAATGGTTCCGTTCAATGACAGACGGGTAGCTACCGGATACTTGGTCAATTCTTTCAGGATATCCGCCATCGGTTGGTTCAAATCAATCTTAACCATTATCGCCTTCACCGGCTTCACGGAGTTCTGCCGGAATCAGCTCACCCGGTTTATCATCCATCTTTTCAATCCAGATACCATCTTTATTGATCTTACATTTTATATTACGGTCAGCAGAACAGGAAACGCCCAGACCGATAGGACAAGAAGCACCGTGACGAGGCAAGCGGATGATGCGGACATCGTGAGCCATATACTTACCACCAAACTGTGCACCCAAGCCAATCTTATAAGCTTCTTCCAATACTTGTTTTTCCAGTTCCACATCGCGGAAAGCACGCCCGTATTCATTACCGGTAGTAGGCAACTCGTCATAATAGTGAGTAGAAGCCAGCTTAACAGTCAGCAAGTTCTTCTCTGCCGATGTACCACCGATTACAAATGCAATATGATAAGGAGGACAAGCAGCCGTACCCAAAGTCTTCATTTTTTCAACAAGGAAAGGAACCAATGTAGCCGGATTCAATACAGCTTTCGTTTCCTGATATAAATAGGTCTTGTTCGCCGAACCACCACCTTTAGTCACACAAAGGAACTTGTATTCCATACCTTCAGTAGCTTCCAAATCAATTTGTGCAGGCAGGTTGCATTTGGTGTTCACCTCATCGTACATAGTCAAAGGAGCATTCTGAGAATAACGAAGATTTTCTTCCGTATAAGTCTTATAAACTCCCAAGGAAAGGGCTTCTTCATCACAATAGCCGGTCCATACCTGCTGACCTTTCTCACCATGGATAATAGCAGTACCCGTATCTTGACAAAGAGGTAATTTGCCTTTAGCTGAAACTTCCGCATTACGCAAGAAAGTCAATGCTACATACTTATCGTTATCACTGGCTTCGGGATCACTCAGAATCTTAGCAACCTGTTCATTGTGTGAACGGCGAAGCAAGAAAGAAACATCACGGAAAGCAGCGTTAGCCATAGCAGTCAGACCTTCTTTTTCAATCTTCAAGATAGGTTTTCCTTCAAACTCACTTACTGACACATAATCTTTAGTCAGCAAATAATACTCGGTTTTATCAGGTCCCAACGGGAACATGTGCTGATAATGGAACGGAGGTGTTGCCATATTGATACTTATTTTAGTTAAAAGTTATTAGTGTGACAAAGGTAGTAACTATTATCGAAATTTTTCCTTAATTAGCGTGAAAACTTTCAAGGAATGTCCTTACCTTTGCCAACTCATTAAAATAACATCACATTATACATGAAAAGATTAGGCAAATTCTTATTTATTACTTCATTACTGTTATGCTTTCTCATCCCTCGAGGATGGACACAAACCCAAGCAAAAAACCAACCGGACAGTATCGAACTCAAACTGAAGGAAATCTACACGAAACGGGAAGTCATGATTCCCATGCGTGACGGAATCAAGCTTTACACCGCTGTCTATGAACCGAAAGACAACAGCAGGCAACATCCTATCCTGATGCACCGCAGCCCTTACTCTTGTTCCCCATACGGAGAAGGATTTGACCGTCATTTCAGAACTAATCTGAAAAACTATATAGAGCACCGATATATTATCGTCTTCCAAGATGTACGTGGACGGCATAAGAGTGAAGGAATATTTATCCAAGTACGCCCTCTCAACAAAAAAAAAGGGTAAGAAAGATAAAAAGAATATAGACGAAGCTACGGACACATACGATACCATAGAATGGTTGATTCACAACACATATAATAACGGAAATGTAGGAACATGGGGAATCAGTTATGATGGTTTCTATGCCACTATGACAGCTTCCTCCAATCATCCGGCTTTGAAAGCTGTTTCTCCGCAAGCTCCCGTCACCGACTGGTTCCGTGGAGATGACCGTCATCACAACGGAGCCTTCACCCTGCTGCAAACCACTAATTTCCTTCCCAGACTGGAAGGACGCCACATGGGAAAAGGAGTGATGAACCAAATTGTAAAGAATGATGTTTACACAGATTTTCTGGCACTCGGTACCTTTAAGAATGTAGACGACCTGGTACGTGATACCACACAGACATTGTGGAATGATATCAAAAACCATCCTGATTTCGATGATTTCTGGAAAGAGCGCGATGCACGCACCTCCTGTTATAACTTGAAGCCCGCCATATTGGTGGTAGGTGGACTGTATGACTCCGAAGACTGTTACGGAGCCTGGAATCTTTATAAAGCCATCAAAGAGCAATCACCGGACACAGATTTATATCTGACATTCGGTCCTTGGTGGCATGGAGCATGGACAGTACGCGGGTTCCAAGGTTTCGGTAATCTGTATTTCGGTAAAAGCACTTCAGCTTATTACATGGACAAAATAGAATATCCTTTTTTCCGATATTTCCTGGAAGGAAAGGGAGAAAAGCCCAAGCATAAAGTAAATATATTCCATACAGGTGAAAACGAATGGAAAACATACGACGAATGGCCTGTACAAAAGACTGCCGGTACACCTTATTATATACATAAAAACGGATCAGTATCCACACAAGCACCGGCAGAACAAGAGTCTTATTCTGAATATATTTCAGATATGTCACGTCCGGTACCCTATACGGCAAACCCTACCACTTACCGGACAAAAGAATTCATGGTAGATGACCAACGCTTTGCTACTTCACGTCCCGATGTCATTACTTTCATGACGGAGCCGCTATGTGATACTTTAACATTGGCCGGTCCTATAGAAGTGGAATTAATGACTGCCATCAGTAGTACTGACGCTGATTTTATGGTGAAAGTAATTGATGTATATCCTGAAAAATTTGAATATTCCAAAACTGCACGCAGTTATTTAAAGAGTGACTACCCAATGAGTGGGTACCAGCTGATGATTCGTGGCGAATTATTCAGAGGACGCTTCCGTAAGGGATTCGACAATCCCCTGCCTTTCAAACCGGAAGAAATAACTCCGGTTAATTACACACTGTATGATGTGGCACACACATTCCTGCCGGGACACAGACTGATGATTCAAATTCAAAGTTCCTGGTTCCCCATTATTGACCGCAATCCACAAAGGTTTATTGATACCTATCATTGTACGGTAGAAGATTTTGTGATGAAACAAAAGATCAAAATTTATCATCAGCAAGGAGCTGCAAGCAGAGTTATACTACCTGTGGTAAAAAAATAAAAAGGAAGTATCCCAACAAGCTCAAATGTCATCCAATAGCAAGAGCCGTATGACTACTCCAGCATTCATACGGCTCTTTTTATATGTAACTACCATCTGTAACTTTTCCGAAGGTTCATCTTAGTCTGGATACTCTCATCAAAAATATCATATAGAAGCAATCCGTTCTATCAACTCGTTACCCAACGCTGTTTTCGCTTCAATATGCTGCAATACCGCTGTCACAAACGGATTACTTTCAAATACCCCACGCACCTGTTCAAAATCCTGCTCCATTTCTTCACGTGATCCATCTGCACCGAACCCCGTCATAGCAGACAAAGAAAATTCCTTTTTCGCATCGGCATAGACCATTTTATCCAATCCGACAACAGCCTCCTGCCACTTCTTCACGATAGCAATAACATCCTTTGCCGTTATTTCATCGGAACGCAGATTATAAAACTCAAGCATCTTCCCATACGCCCATGTCCACTCGTATGTATAATAATTACGATGCATCTCAACAAAACGGTCATGAATCTGATCCACATTAGTCAGGATTCCAGATTCTATATCTGCCATCAACTTCTCTATTTCACTTTTAGGAGCGATCAATCCGGAAATATCCACCCATTCTCCTGTCCCTATCTCTGTATCAGGAATCAACCGGGCACGGATTTCCTCATCACTGCTAAAACGAACCTCTTCCAAACGCTTGATTAATGAATTACCCAAAAATTTATGAATAGCCGTTTCATAAAAACGAATGCCATTATTTAAAGAAGAATTCTTAATTTTCGCACTTTGGTAAGAGTAAGTTTCTGAAGTTTCTCCGGATACTTTACGTAATTCTTTCAGAATACTACGCCCTTTCATCATTTTCTGAATAGTATAGGGACTCAACAGGTTATAATTAATCTGATCCAAACGGTTCGGATCTTTACGTTTGTCACGTTTAGGCCACTTTTGAGCATCCCGAATCGTACCTACACTCCGCAAATTCACCCCTGGCACCAGATAAGTGGTATTTTGCTGCTCTATCAGATAAGAAAAAGGCAGATTAGAAGTATCGGCATGATTCACATGACGCCCCATAACCAAAGAAAATGCACCTACACGTGCGGGCCATAAAATATAAGAATCGGAAGTAGTCTTCGCCCCACGCTCCATAGCCCCCTGATGAATCGGACCTAACTTATACATATGGTTGCTTTGATTAGAGCCGGAACCCGCATTCATAAAAGAGAACATTCCGGCAATCAGCAAAGTAGACTTATGATGAGTCACCGTAAAGGGTCCGGCAAAAATGGCACATGCCTCACCGTTCTCTTCTTGACAATTACTGAAAAACAAAGAATCGGATGCAGAATAGTTATGTCCCAAATGACATGCCTGGCTGATAAAGCAACGGGTCAACATAGTTCCATCTTCCACATTGGAGCCGCTTGATATAATAAAATCATCGCATACCACTCCATAGCCGATATGAATAGGCGCTTGCTCATTACTGTTCAAGCTACCGTTTTTCAATCGTCCCGCCCCTTCTATCTTACAATAATCACCTATTCGTACATTCTTTATATATCCCGCATCAACAATGGTAACATGGTGGCCAATAGTACCTGTATCCGAAGCATTCTCTTCAGCATACCGGTCAATAATGGCTTTCATCCGGCAAATCAATTCAGGACGATGACGGTACAATGCCAGAATATAGGCCTGATGCGCTGACAGACGATCATGAATAGGCACTTCACGTCCACCCGTTTCATTCAATACAGCTACTTCAACGCCATTCCCAAACTTGCTCCGGCCATCTACCAGAATGATATCTACATTCTCTATAAATACATAATCCCCAATGATATAGTTGGCTATATAGTTCTTTATATTCTCAATACAACAATTATCGCCCACCGTTACATTATGCAAAGTCGCATGATACAATCCGGAATGTTTACGCATGCCACCTGCCAACGTAAACCCATCTTCAAAGACCCCCAATCTGACCTTTCCGGAAAAACGGGTATGATAAATATAGTCCGTCTTAAAGTTCTCTACTACTTCAATTTCATCCCAATCAACCGCAGTGCATGATCTCTCTTTTAATTGTTGTATTTCTTCTTTGTGTAAGTGAACGATAAGTTTTCATCTTCTATATGTATTTATTCTTCATCATAGGTTTGATAAAGAAAATCGTTATAAGGATACTTCTGTACGTGTAGCTCGCGCACCTTATTATATATAATAGTCTTCAATTCATCCATATTTATTTTCTCTCTGGCAGAAATGAAGATACAATTATCATTCAATTTTGCCATCCATGTCTTCATCAGTTCTTCCAATGTAATATTCTCCCTGGTTTTAGGAGTCAAATCATCCTCTGCTTTCTCTATATAGGTATAAGCATCTATCTTGTTAAAAACAATCATGGTAGGCTTTCCACCTGCCCCCAAATCAGCAATCGTTTTATCAACCACAGAAATTTGTTCCTCAAAATCCGGATGAGAAATATCCACCACATGAATCAGCAGATCAGCTTCACGCACTTCGTCCAAGGTTGATTTAAAGGAATCAACCAAATCCGTTGGTAATTTACGGATAAATCCTACGGTATCTGTAAGCAGAAATGGCAGATTCTCAATAATCACTTTGCGTACTGTGGTGTCCAATGTTGCAAAAAGTTTATTTTCAGCAAAGACCTCGCTTTTTGAAAGCAAATTCATTAAAGTAGATTTTCCCACATTGGTATACCCTACCAAAGCTACACGTATCATACGCCCACGGTTTTTACGTTGAGTGGACTTCTGTTTATCAATTTCAGCCAACCGTTCTTTCAACAATGACATACGATTCAAAATGATACGACGGTCCATTTCCAACTGAGTTTCACCCGGCCCACGTAATCCCACAGAGCCTTTACCTCCACCGGCACCGGATCCACCTCCCTGACGCTCCAAGTGAGTCCACAAACGTTGCAGACGAGGCAGCATATACTTATATTGGGCCAGCTCCACTTGTGTTTTAGCATTTGCAGTTTGAGCCCGCATGGCAAAAATATCCAGAATCAGCGAAGTACGGTCCAAAATCTTCACTTTCAGTTCAGCTTCTATATTACGTATCTGCTTGGCAGAAAGTTCATCATCAAAATCACCATTCCGACTTCACGCTCATTTTCCTCTTCCTGATGAATATATTCCTTGATTTCTTCCAGCTTTCCTTTACCGACATAAGTCACGGAATTGGCAGCAGGCAGTTTCTGAGTAAACCTTTTCACCACTGTTGCTCCGGCCGTTTCGGCCAAGAACTCCAACTCATCCAAATACTCCTTGGTCTTACGCTCATCTTGTGTCTGAGTAATCAAACCAACTAAGATGGCAGTTTCAACCTGTGCTTCAGAAATTACAAATTCTTTCATTTATCTATCAATCTAAATAAGTTCGCGACAAATATAACAAAAAAAGAGGATGAACGTTGAACGTCATCCTCTTTTTTATTACAGTTATTCCCTATAGTTGTGGTTGTGGAGCAGCCGGATTGTTATCAGTGTCACTGATTCCGGAATTGGTTTCCATTTCACATTGCGGAATCCGATAGATCAGGATCTGCGCTTCTGCTGCTGAATTATATTGTACAGACGGGTCATAATTCGTATTCTTACGAACCACCGGCTTTTTCAAGCGTAGGATATCGAACAGTGAGAAACCTTCTCCCCAAAGTTCCATACGACGCTGCAACCAAACCTCATCCTGAAAATCCTGTGCTGAATTAGCTTTACTTGTAAAAGAAGGATCCCGATATGTCCGTACAAAATTTTCCAATGTACTCTTTCCGCCACTCAGATTACCACCCATGGCTTCTGCCTCAGCCTTTATCAGATACATTTCTTCAACACGCATCAAAGGCCAGTCTGACGCATTGGTTGTGTTACCAAATATACTTTGATAAGCTCCGAACTTTGTATTTACATACGGAGTCAAACCAAAATATTCAACGATGGAAGTACCCTCAATCTGCTCATTATCAATCAATGAAGATTTATTATCCGGAGACAAGAACCATTGTTTACGGATATCTGTTTCGGGTATTAAATCATATAATGCAGAATTCACCTTTCTATATCCATCAGGCACTCCTGAAGTATAACCGTTCCCGGTAAAAGAGCACAAGTGCGAAGGCCAGTTGATAATACCTGTCTGGACAACATCATTATCAGGCGTAATCATCACTCCCCATAACCATGAACTTGCCGATGCTGAATTAAAGGTAGGAGTAGATACCTGGGCTAAAGTCTGAGGTGTACCGCCAGCAATGGCACGTTCTGCATCTTTAGCTGCATCCGCCCATTTTTGCATTAACAGATTGGCACGAGCACGCAATCCGTAAACTACCGCCTCGTCAATCTGATCTTTGTTTGAGCCATTATCATACCCGGTCAATAAATCAGCAGCCGTATTCAAGTCACTCATAATCTGGTCATACACCTGCTGTACAGTTGCACGCGGATTATTCTGCATATCTTCATCAGTCATTGTTTCTGTAACAATAGGTACTGCCAGACTATTTTCATGACCTGCATAAGTAAACTGATAAATTTGAACCAAGTTCAGATAGTCATAAGCACGAGCAGCTAAAGCTTGGCCACGATAAACCTTCAAAGAAGAATCTTCCGTATCTGCCGCTATCAATTTCAGCACATTGTTTGCAGCTTTCAAGTGATTATAGAACGTTTTCCAAATCAATTCATCGCTTGAACTATCGTATACCCTGTCGCTATAATTTTGAGATGTTCTAAACCAGTTATATCCATTAACCAATGCAACCAAGTCCTGTCCTCCTGATTCCAGTATCATAAACACGGCAGGAATTCCATAGTCATTATGATAAGTAGTGGCATCATCTGAAATCGTACCAAAAGTATTTAATTTGGCTGCCATGGCGTTCACTTCAGCAGTTATCAAATTGGGTCTGCCATTGATTATATCTTCTTTCTGTTCTTCAGATATGTAATCTCCTTCAGGAAATTTATCCAAATCGCAAGATGCCATTAATAAAGCGACACCTGCAAATGCTATATATTTATTTGACAATTTCATATTCTTAAAAATGGGTTGCTAAATTAGAAATTTAAAGATATACCTCCGGAAATTGTGCGGATAGGTGAATATACATTGTCAGCAGCCACATAACCTTGACGTGGGTCCAACCCTTTGCGAGCTGTCAGCAAAGCCACATTATCTGCAACAAAGAATACACGGACACCGTCAATCTGCATTTTACGTGTCAGACTCTTCGGCAAAGTATAACCCAATGTAATATTCTGCAAGCTTAAATAATCCGAACTAGTCAAGAAACGATCTGTTAATCTGTTCGTATATTGGTCATTAATATTCATACGAGGAACATCCGTATTTTTATTTTCAGGAGTCCATGCTTTTAACATATCTTTATGCAAAGCACTACCCGTGGCTGCCACATCCATCAATCCTTGATAAGTATAGTCCAGAATACGTCCACCAAGCTGATATGCAAACGAAACAGAGAGATCAAAGCCATAGGCTGTAACACTTGTTCCAAAACCACCATAAACTTTAGGTAAAATGTCACCTGATGCGAATCTGTTTTCAGAAGCGACAGAATAAGATTTCGTAACTGTATTACCATTCTCATCCGGAGTCACCAGCGCCCACAGGCTCTCTCCTGTTTCAGAATCCACACCTACATATTTAGGTAAATAAAGCTGGTACATAGACTCGTCTTCACGATAAATCCGGGCACCGTCAATCAATTGTCCATTCAGTTCTGGAGATAATTCCAAGACTTTATTCTTAAAATGTGTAAGATTAAAGTTTACATTCCAGGAAAAATTCTTGTTTTCAATTATATTGGAATACAAGTCCAATTCAACCCCACGGTTTACCATTGACCCCACATTCTCGGGGAAACGGAATAACCCATTGAAGCTGCTACCGGTTTGAAATAAAGCATATCGGTTGTTTTACGTGAGAAGTACTCAACAGAACCACCTAACTTACCACCCCAAAAAGCAAAATCAAATCCAGTATTAAAGCTGTGTGAAGTTTCCCAAGTAATTTCCTTATTACCTTTATAATATAGAGAAGTTGAAAAATCACCATTACTGTTTGCCAATGTATACTGGTCTTGATACGGATAGTAGTTACGGTACAAACCACCTTGGAACATCAAGTTATCATTACCTTGCAAACCATAGCTGATTTTAAATTTCAACATATCAATCCAAGACTGGTTTTCCAAGAATTTCTCTTTGCTTAACCATCCAGCTCCTACAGACCAGAAGTTACCCCAACGATTATCCGGGTGAAAACAAGAAGAAGCATCACGACGGAAAGAAGCTGAAACAAAATACCGTCCATCATAGTCATATTGTGCACGGAACAGCCATCCTTCTGTTGCATAATTACGAGAATATGAATTATTGCTCTGGTTCATAATACCATTGCCTAATTCAGGAACATTCGGATCATACAATTTCTCACGTTGTCCGTACAAATATTGATATTTATAGTCATAACTTTCATGTCCGGCCAAAATATCCACATTATGAACATCATTAAATGTTTTGTTGTATGTCAATAAATACTGCTGATTTACACTAAATGTACGCTCACTAGATACACTGATCAAACCTCCGACTCCGCTAGTTTCAGAATACTGTCCGTAGAAGGGGTTAACCATCTCTGTAGCACGCACATTATTTACATCAACACCTATATTCACTTTTGCCTTGATTCCATTCCAAATATCAATATCAGCAGACCATTTTCCACTAACCACATCACCCGAATATTTCATTTTATCCAGCATATAACTTGCCAACGGATTTGCATTAGGAATCGTATTACGGCTACCATTTGAATCTTGTCCTGGCTTTCCATAATCATAACGAAGGAAACCTCGATTATCTACCATAATATTACCCTGTGCATCACGAACATACATAGGATAAATGGCTCCCATAATATTTGATGCATAAAAGATGTTTGCATTTGATGTACCACCCTCAGTATCCTGTTCACGGCTATCATAATGAGTAAATGATACATTTCCTTCCATCTTCAACCAAGGCTTCACTTGATAGTCAGCTTTCAAACGTGCAGAATAACGTTGGAAACCAGAGTTAGGAACAATTCCCTTATCATCCAAATAGCCGGCCGACATATAATAATTCATTTTTTCAGTCGCACCGCTGATACTTAAATTATACTCTTGACGCAGGTTATTTTCAAAAATTTCATCCGACCAATTATCCGGAGTATAATAATATGTACCATCAGAATAACCTAATGTCGCATTAGGATTCAATTTGCCATCCATACCGATCAGTTGCTGTCCTTGAGGAATGGAATACACCTGATATCCCAAATATGTAGAAGAAAGCATCGCTTGATTAGCGTACGCATTAGCTTTAGCCAAATCTCCGGCTGCCGCATATCCTTTCAAATCGGCATTATAAATAGAAGAATAGTTTAATTCATAGAATGTAGCCGGATCCGTAATTGTTTCATAATTAGGTACTCCACGTTTATTCACACCCCATTTAGCGTCAAAAGTGACACGGGCTTCCCCACTCTTACCACGCTTGGTAGTAATCAAGATTACACCATTGGCACCACGTGCACCATACAGAGCGTTAGAAGCAGCATCTTTCAACACTGTCATTGATTCTATATCAGAAGTACTGATAGCAGAAATTTCACCATCATACGGAACTCCATCTACCACATACAAAGGCTTGTTACTAGCCGATATAGATCCAATACCACGAATACGCACTTCAGCATCTTTGCCCGGCTGACCATTATTACTCGTAGTTTGTACTCCGGCTACTTGACCCGCCAAAGCATTTGTCACATTTGAAGTTTGTCTCGTCGCTATTTTTTCATTTTTTATAGTAGCAGCCGAACCTGTAAATGCAGATTTTTTCGCTGTACCATAAGCCACCACCATTACCTCTTCAAGCTGTTCTGTATCAGACTTTAATACAATATTCAAGTTTGCTTTAACTGGCACTTCTTGTGTAGCCATTCCGATAAAGGAAACTACCAAAGTCTTTGCGGAACTAATTATTTATGTAAAGAACTGACAATCAACACAAAAGTATTTCTTCGCTTTGCCTGCTTTTCTACTATATAAATTGTTTGAGAAGTATAAAAAAAATAATTTTCTACCTTTATTCTACTGAAATAAGTAAACCAATTTATATAAATTCGCTAAATTTGCCATTGTTCTATTTATTTATGAAATGAAATTCCATTTTATTTTAATCAAATAAACATTACAATAGTCATATCACAATATTTATTACTGGAATAAAACGAATGCTTGAAACAAAAACTAATTGTAAGAAAAGCTTTTTATTATCATGAAAAAGACACTATCAAAGGTATTTCTTTAAACTTTATAGTGAAATATAATTGTAGCTATAATTATAAAGGAGGTGTGTCGTAATGCACGATGCACCTCTTTTTTTGTTCATCACTATACAAATCTGTTCACTTTCTTTAAGCTGCGATCTTTTGAAGATTTCTTTGATTTATGTGTTCCCAGCATCTAAAAACAGCAGTTGTAAGCTCATAAAACAGTCTAATCAGCCAGTTCATACCCTTTTTTGTCAGTTTTGCACACATCTTTTTTATATTGAAGGCAATGGCTAGGAAGGCAAAGTCCATGAAGACCTTGTCCTTTCCAAAATGTCGGAAACGTTTGTAGTTCATATTGTTTTAATTTGTCCGAACACGGCTTCCGGTTCTATGCATCTCTGCCCTCTGTGTTTCAGTCCTTTCTCAGAGCAGAGCAGTTCTTTGGCTCTCCGCTTGTATTGTCTAAGCCTATGATTCAGTTCTATCGTCCTGTTTCCTTTTGCTTTAAAACAGCGGCATCGCAGGGGACATCCTTCACACCTGACAGCTCTGTACCGTGCATTTTCGTTGACATATCCGGATGCGGTTTTCACATTCCTGGTGCCTATCCTCCGCATCCTTTGCCCCGTAGGGCAGATGCAGAAGTCATGTTCTTCATTGTAGTAGAAGTTTTCGGCCTTGAACGGGTCCGGTTTGAATCTCGGCCGCTGCTCCATGTGGAAATAGTTGTACTTTACGTAGGCTTCCATGCCGTTTTCGGACATGAAGCGGTAATTCTCTTCGGAGCCATAGCCGGAATCAGCAACCACCGTATGGGCCATCCGGTCATACCTGTTTGAAAAGATTGCAGGAAAGGAATCAGGGTCAGTGTATCCGTAGGGTTCGGGAAGAGTGCAAAATCGGTGATGAACTGATTTTCGGTGCCGATTTGAAGGTTGTAACCGGGCTTCGTCTGTCCGTTGCGCATGGCATCCTCCTTCATTCTCATGAAAGTAGCGTCATTGTCCGTTTTGGAATAGGAATTCCTGTCCTGCAGCGTGTCCAGACGGTTGTCGTATTCCTGTAGCTTGTCCCTGTGCTCTTCCAACTCCTTCAGCTGTTTGCGTTTCTTTTTCAACGCAGTCTTTTCCTCTTTCGTGGAGGGTTCAGGAACCTGTTCGAGTGCTTGACGCAATTCTCCTGCCATTTCAGTCAGCATGGCCGGAGTGAACTCAATCTCCTCATTGCTTTCCGATGAGTTCTCCTGGGCGATGACATTGTCTATCTGCCCTAGCAGGATATGTATCTTCTTCATCAGGCGTTCACGGTTCCGCTCAACCGTTTTCCGCCAGACGAAAGTATACTTATTGGCTTTGGACTCAATCTTTGTCCCGTCAATGTATTCCACATTCAAGCTGATGAAGCCTTTGGAAGAGAGAAGGAGTACGGTTTGGGTAAACACCTCGTTGATTTCATTCTTCACCCGGTTGCGGAAACGGTTGATGGTAATGAAATCCGGTTTCTCATATCCGGCCAGCCAGATATAATGGATGTCACGGTGAAGGAGCTTTTCAATTTTCCGGCAGGAGTAGATGTTGTTCATATAGGCATACAGAATGACCTTGAGCATCATCCTGGGGTGGTAAGGGCTGCGCCCGCATTCCTTATACAGCTTTCTGAAACTTTCAAGATTCAAGCCCTCAACCAGGGCGTCAACCATGCGCACCGGATCGTTTTCTGCAATATCCTCATCAATTCTTTGAGGAAAAAGAACGGTTTGGTTGGGATTGTAAGAACGAAAATGTATCTTTGTCATAGTGAAATTCTTATTACCTAAAGATACAAAATCTTTAGGTAATAACAAAGCCCCAGCTTGTGAAAGTCGGGGCTTTGTGCGTAAAAAACAGAAGGTGTGCATTTTGACACACCTTCTTTTATAGAAAAGTTAATATGAGAATTATTAAATATTAGGCATTGGATTATTATCCTCTTCGCCAATACCATTATTATCTTGAATTTCTTTTCTTGGAATCAAAATTCTAAAGATATCATCTTCAGCCGGAAAATCGTATTGTGCATCCAAATTGTGATTGGTTCCTTCATATTTACGAATAATAGGCTTCTTTAAGCGTTTCAAATCGAACCATGCAATGCCTTCACCCCAAAATTCGATACGACGCTGTAACCAACAGGCATCTTGTATTCCTTTTGCATCTGTTGCATCACATACATAATCCGGTTGACGGGTTTTCACAAATTCTTCTAATAATGATTTACCACCGGCAATATTACCTCCCATAGCCAAAGCTTCTGCTTCAATCAACCACATCTCTTCAGCACGCATATAACACAGATCGTTGCAATTATTACCTTCCAAATCATACCACATATACTTCAAATTAGCATATTTAGGTAAAGCTACACTTCCCATCGGCCCTCCTTCATAAGTAAAGTCCTTATCCGCAAACCATCCTTTACGAATATCATTGTCAGCTATTTTACTGTATAATTCAGAACTAATATTCTTGAACATTCCTCCAGCCGTGACATAACCATAAGCGGTAGAACTGATGTGGGAGATAAAGTTAACAATACCTGTCTGAACAATCTCCGCATCCGTTGTAATATGTGAGGTAAACATCCAAGTATGATGTTTGTTCATATCGATATAACCCTCATCTATCAATTCAGCCTTATCGGCAGGTGCTCCATAAGAAGCACGAGCCTCTTTAGCATATTTGGCAGCATTAGTCCAATCTTCTTTTAACAGATACATACGTGCCAATAAACCAGAAATCACAGTTTGGTCGATATAAGTGCTGTTCAAACGTTGGTATGAAGATAAATCACTGTGTGCCTGCACTAAATCTTTTTCAATCAAATCATAAACCTCCTTTACACTTGCACGAGGATTATTGCTCAATACATCTGGCTCGGTAGTTTCTAGGACAATAGGTACCGCAGGAGCATTTTCATGACCTGCATAAGTATGCTGATACATCTGTACCAAAGTCAAATAAGCAAAAGCACGCATACCTAAAGCCTGTCCACGATCTTCTTTTTTAGAATCATCTGTAGTTGTTTTCAATACGTCATTAGCCGATTTTATTAATTTATACAAATAGTTCCAAAAATAGAACGTAGAAATATATTGGTATGCTCTAGAATTCTGATTAAATTGATAATCAGTATAATACCATCCATATTTAGAACTATACTGAATCATGTCCTGCCCCCACAAATCCGAACATAACAAAATATGATGATAACCATAATCGTAATGTTGAGCTTCATCACCATATCCCATTGTATCAAATTTATACAAATAGGCATACATACCGTTCAAACCTGCCACCGGATCAACTTCATCCATCTGATCACTAGTAATGATATCACCAGATTCAGCCTCAAAAAAACTATCAGAACAACTGCTAAACAATCCTACCATGGCTGCAAAAGCCGTATATTTTAAAATTTTTTTATTTTTTTTTTTTTTTATCAATTAAAATTTCATTGTTATACCACCAGAAATACTACGCAATGCCGAATAATTATAATTTGATTCGCCATTCCAATTTGTACGAGGGTCATAACCTTTACGAGCAGAAAGTAGTGCTACATTGTCTGCCACAAAATATACTCTTAAGCTCGCAACCCAATTTTGCAATCCAATTCTTCGGCAATGTATAACCTACAGAAATATTTTGCAAACTTAAATACGAAGTTGAAGTCAAGAAACGGGTAGAAGTAGAATTGTTATTACTTTCTTTTGCATTTAATTTTGGCACATCAGTATATTTATTTTCCGGTGTCCAAGCATTTAAAATATCATTATGATAATTTGTTCCTGCACCCTGAGCGCTATTCATCAAAGTTGCATAGGTATAATCATAGCCTTGTCCTCCTAATTGATAAGTAAGTGCAATACTAAAATCGAATCCATAAGCATTTAATGAAGTACTAATACCACCATACAAATCAGGCAAGGCACAACCTGCTTTATAATCCGTCGCCTCGCTATATGTCTTAGTTGTTTCTTTAGTCGTATTTCCATTCTTATCAGTAACATCTTTATACCACATAGCCTTTCCGTCTTCCGGATCTACACCAGCCCATTCTTTTATATAATAGTCGTAGTACGAACCTCCTTCAACCATTTTGAAAATACCATTCCAAATACCGGACTCTCTTTTTTCTTCCGGTAAAGTCAAAATTTTGTTTTTATAGGTAGTTGCATTAACAGAAATATTCCAATTAATCTTACTTGTGCGAATAATGTCCCCACTTAATTCTACTTCAAATCCGGTATTGCGCATATCACCAATATTATCCGGATAAGAATTAGAACCGGTACTAGCTGCTAAAGGACGGTTAAACAACAAATCTTTTGCATAGCGGGAGAAAAATTCAAAGCCTCCACTCAAACGTCCGTTTAATACGCTAAATTCAATACCTGTATTAAAATTATAGTTAGTTTCCCACTTTAATTTATCATTACCCTTATATGTTTGAGTAATTGCGGGTTGTCCGTTATTGTTGCTCACACTGAATTGATCCATATAAGCATAACGGTTACGCACCCCATTCAACAACAAGTAGTCATTACCTTGCGAACCATAGCTAACTTTAAACTTTAAGTTATCTAACCATTCAACGTCCTTCAAAAAATTTTCCTCTTTCAGTCTCCAACTAGCACCTACAGACCAAAAATTCCCCCAACGATAATCTGGATGAAATACTGAAGAAGCATCACGACGATAACTTCCCGAGAAGTAATATCTATCCTTATAATTATATTCCACACGTCCCAAGAAACCTTCAGTAGTATATTCTGTCACATAAGAACCAGCTTGCGGATTACTCACTGCATGATTCAATGAAGTTGACCCCCACAAAGCAAAGTTATTTTTTGATCCGTATAAATAATCATACTTATTCTGATAAGTTTCATGTCCAAGCAGTACATTTACCGAATGCTCTCCAAAAGTACGTTCCCATGTAAGCAATTCCTGCAAATTAATAGTCATATTGCGAGTGCTATAATGAGTTGCAATACCGTTTTGTGCAGTAAACTGTCCGTATTCACCATTTTGAAATACCATTTGACGAGTATTATCGTTTTCTATTCCGGCACGGAAAGTAAATTTAAAATCTTTCAAAAAGGAAATTTCGGCAAACATGTTTCCGCTGAAATAATCTTTTCCATTTTTACGATCATCCAAACTCTGACTACCTAATGCGTTTGAATTTCCTGATACAGGACGCTGCATACCCGGAGTATCTCCATAATCATACACTATGCGACCATGACTATCATACATAAAATTACCATTTTCATCACGTTTGTAGATAGGATAAATGGGAGCCATGGTACGTGATACGTAGAACATATTGGTGCCAGCAGTTTGGTCTTGTTCTTCTGTAGCTGAAGTGGCTACAGTAGAAGTATTGACATAAGCAAAATTACCACCCATCTTAATATTCTTGTTAAACTGGTGTTCCAAACGCAAACGGGCAGAGTAACGTGTAAAACCGGATTTTACAATATAACCTTCATCATCCAAATAACCAAATGACAAATAATAACTAGTCTTTTCATTAGCCCCGTTCATGTTTACGTTATATTCTTGTCGTAAACCGCTGTGAAACATTTCCTTTTCCCAATTATCCGCATATTTAATTCTAGCATTAGGATTAAATGTTCCATCCGGTAATACCACTTCGTTATTACCTACAGTCGTAACATTGTAACTCAAGCCACTACCACTGTCGGTAATCAAAGCGTTCGAAGCTAATTGTCCGGGATTAGCCTCGCCATTAGCCTCATACATTCCTTTCAACTCTCGCCAATATGTAGTATAATAAGTAGCAGGATCTCTCATTACATCATACTCAGGTACACCACGACTATTAGATCCCCATTTAGCATCAACGGTTATAGTAGCTTTACCTATTTTACCTCTTTTAGTAGTAATCAAGACAACACCATTAGCACCACGTGCACCATATAATGCATTGGCAGCAGCATCTTTTAATACAGTCATAGATTCAACATCTTGACTATTAATCATACTCAAATCTCCATCAAAAGGAGAACCGTCCACAACAATAAGAGGTTCACTGGAAGCGTTAATAGAACCAAGGCCACGTACACGAATACTTGTACCAGAACCAGGGGCACCTGAAGCTGTGGTAATTTGGACTCCCGACACTGCACCCGCTAATGCTTTGGTCACATCAGACGTTTGCATTTTTTCTATTTTGTCATTTTTAACAACAGCAGCAGATCCGTAAACGAAGACTTTTTGGCAGTACCGTACGCCACAACCATTACTTCCTCAAGCTGTTCTGTATCAGACTTTAATACAATATTCAAATTCGCTTTAATATTCACTTCTTGTGTAGCCATTCCGATAAAGGAAACCACCAAAGTCTTTGCGGAACTAACAAAATATATAAAGTGTTTATAATCAAAAGATTAAAATTTGTCGATTCTATTTATTAACTCTGCGGGAATTACTTTAAACAAAGTTATGATAACCTTTTTTCTACTTTTGTTCTACCTCAGAATTACTTTATACGATAAAAAAGTCTAATTGCGATAAATCTCATTATGATAATTGTATTGTAATAAGATTATAATCTTTTTCTTAAAAAAATGCATGAAATAATGAAAGAGGAGATCCAAATTGGAATTTAGAAATGGGAGAGAGCAAAAAACGTCTGTTACTTTGGACGAAATACTTAGCTATCTAGGAAAAGCAGACAAAATCTGCCTAGTGGCGATTGACTAATTTCAAGTTATTGCTCAAGATCCGATTCGAGAAAGAACGTTAAAGCCATTTTGAGCATCGATATATAACATTGTACAATGCCCATTTTATATATTTAGGTTCACAATGTCATATGACGGGAGAAATTTTTATAAGTCTTCCGGCTTTTTATCAAAGTACTATGATTTTGGATCAACAATCTATCAGACTGAAAGAATATACAAAATTTGTTACACACCAGAAAGAAAAGGGAAGTACATAATAAAAATGTTATATCTGAAATATATCAACTGTTTGACGGCATAATATGCTATATCCGGTCTATGATCGTTTTTTTGAGTTTTGGCTGGGAAGAACATTAAAAAACTGATGAAAGATTCCGTGTGTAATCAGAATTTGACTTCCCGTCAGGAATTACAATCAGTTCATAAGGATTGATGGTGGTTTGTTGTGTTCCTTCCAAATATGTAACTAAATATTTAACATATATGTCTTTACAGGCACATTTATATAGTAATCGAATTTGAGTTAACAGATGTTTATCGATAATTTCCAAAGACCGATTTACTATAGATTTACCCAAGTATACATTATTTTTGTATACTTGGGTAATAATCTATTGGATAATTAAGGAGAAAGCTTCATCTTTTCCTCATATCTTAAATCTAAATTATTTAGCAGGTAGGTAAAGTATTTCTTTAAATTCACCAAAACCACCAACATTGGGTACATCATGCGACAGCTTCACAGTAATAACTCCGTCTTCCAAAGCACCTTTGCCTGAAACAAAACTTCTCCATAGGATGCGTGCTTCCATGCCGGCTGAGATTCTACAGTGACCTCATTGGCTTCATTAACTTTGAAGACAATGTTATATCCTTTTTCATATAAGTTCATAGCTTTATACCATGATATCTGGTCTGCTTTTTGAACTTCTACTTCCCAAGTTGTAAAATCTTCCCCTTCCTCTGCCATAGCCGCAGATTTAAATGTTCCAGTTCCTAATGAAGAAAAAGTATAATCCCTATAAACAGTTATGACTTTATCCGAAGTCTGGTCTATCGTAACCATTTCCTCCGGCAAAGATATCTTGACTTTATAATTCTGTCCAGGAGTTATATCTCCAACTGTAACATGAATATTGGTCTTAAATTCCCCTGCTGCGAATGAAACCGAGGAAGGTACGGTAATGGAGGCAGGGAGTTCCTGCTCTTTATCACCGACAACTAATGTTGCTGATAAATTAATTGTAGTAGCTTCCGAAGATTTCGCGCGTAAGACTTCCACATCAAAACCCTCATATCCTGTGGAAGGAAAGGAAACCGATTGTGTACCTGTGGCGAATGTCACCCCCATTGTTGTGCCATTGTATATATCTCCTTCATTGTCGGTGTTGCACGATACAAAAAGAGTTGCAGTGGCAACAAACATGCCGATTATATATTTATTTACTTTCATAATTTACTTGCTTACAGATTAATACTATTTATGATCACCTATCGGATTCTGATCTTTGCTAGGATCCATGTTCGGATTACCATCAAATTCCGTTTGAGGAATAGTTAATACCCATGCATACGACTCAGGATCTTCCGTATCTGTACCAGCAATTAAAGCACTGGATGGCCAGCCCATGTCTGCAGTACGTCTGAACCCTTGTTTCAGACGACGTATATCATAGATACGTCCAAATTCTCCCCAAAGTTCAATACGGCGTTGAATTATAATTTCTTCAAGTAAAGAACCGGTTTCATCCGAGGTGAGCTTACCTAATGCCGTTCCTGTTTTTTTGCAAGTGTAATCCTCATCACGTTTTTGCATTAAACTGTTCAACATCAGTCGTGCGCCTTTGTCATCATTTAAACGACAAGATGCTTCTGCTGCGGTTAAGAACATTTCCTCAATACGCATAAAAATATAGTCACCTGTCCATTTCGCATAATCTTTAAACTTGAATTTTTCTTGTTGGTAACCATTCTTTCATTATTCTCGTCTTGTGGATTCCACCATTTTTTGCGGACATCATTTGTGCCTAGCTTTGCATAAAGCAGTTTGTTTATCTGTTTTCGAGCACTAGCTCCATATTTCCCTTGATCCGCATCCATGTGTGTAAAGAAACCTGCATACATTCCGGACTGGTCGGCTATGATTTCGGCCGCCCACATCACATTATTGGCAGTAGCATCATTCATTCCACCGGTTACCGCAGTTCCAGTGCCGACACTACACCCGCTTTTGCTTATTGCGGCATTCGCGGCATCAAAGCGGTCTGCCAGTCTTCCATCACTAAAGCGACACGAGCCTTTATACCTGAGGCAACAGCCTCATTGATATGGCTGATATGTTTTCTTTTACCTGAGTTGCCTAGCATGGTAATTGCTTTGTCAAGATCCGAAGTGATTTGTTGATATACTTCTTCAATCGTTGCGCGCCCTTTACCTTCTGTTGCAATATCAGTCGGTTCTGTATAGAGTGGTACACAAGGTTCGCTTTCATGTCCTTTATAAGTGCGAGAAAACATTTGCGCCAGCATAAAATAACTGTAAGCACGTACAGCGTAGGCTTGTCCAAGCACATAATTCTTTTCGGTTTCACTTCCAGACATGGTTTCCTCTTCTGCCAAAATGTAATTGACATTAGAAATCCAAGTGTAATAGCCATTCCACATATCATAAGAACGCCATCCGGTAGAGGTATATCTTGATTTTACATTGTAAACGCAATCATACCAAAACCAGCCGCTACCTTGTCCGTTCATAATGCAATCTTCACCCATAACATCTGCCACCAGATTATAAGCTGTGATACCGAAGCATTGATGAGTGTTAGAGCTGTTTGAAACCCCTGCTGTATACATTGCTCGATATACACCATTCAATGATACTAATGCATTAGTTGCTGTTCCTAATAATTCGTTGCCAGAAACAGAAGATGAAGGACTGGTTTCCAAAGCATCCTCACTGCAAGCTACCACAGACATTGCAGCCATCCCGGCAAATATGTATTTAAATATTTTTTTCATACTTTCCTGTATTCTTTTAAATTGTTAGAAATTAATTTCAAAACCTACTGAATAAGTCTTGTTGGGAGCATAAGAATAGTCTGTTTCGCCCTTGAAGTTATACTGTGGGTCCATACCGTCCAAATGAGAAAATAAAGCGAGATTATCTACCGATCCGAATATGCGGACAGACTCTAGCCCGGCCTTCTTTAGCCATTGTTTGGGAATAGTGTAGCCCAAAGTGATATTTTTGATAGCAAAGTATGAAGCATCAACTAAAAACGGTCTGAAGTTGTGTAGGAACCTCAATTTGAATACGAGGTACATCTGTGATGTCACCAGGTTGTTGCCAACGTCTCAAAGCATGTTTGTTCCATGTATTGCCTGCATACATAACCTCCATAGAACCAGCGTATAATGAATCATAAACTTTACCTCCTATAGAATATGTACCCAATATTGACAAATCGAAATTCTTGTAAGAGAAATCGGTATTGATACTACCATATAAATCAGGTATACGGCTGCCGGAATAATATTTGCTGTTCGCAGCTTTTTGATAGTCACTGCTGATATATTCGTTAGTGATGTTGCCATTATCATCCTTATCATATACCCAATAGAGCTGCGCTCCTGTTGCAGGATCCACACCGGCAGATTTAGCCATATAATATGTATTAATAGGCATTCCCTCTTTAATACTGAAAACTCCCTTGATAATTTCAGGAGATTCCCCAGTCAGTTTCAGCACTTTATTGGTTACAGTAGAGCCCATCCAAGTTAAGTTCCATATAAAATCAGTGGTTTTGATAAGGGAACCACCTAAGCTAAATTCAAACCCGGTATTACGCATAGAACCGATATTCGCGTTGTATTCAGAGAATCCACTAGAAGTAGCCTTGGGGTATCCCAGCAACATATCCGTTGTTTTGCGGTTATAATATTCAGCACTGACATTCAAGCGTCCGTCAAACATACTTGCCTCAATACCGACATTTAAATTACCGCTTTTTTCCCATGAAAGTTTTTTGTTTTCCAAAGCACCGATCAGGCCTCCTACTTGATTGGCATTCGGATATTCCAATGGATAGAGTCCTTGCCAAGGATAATAATCTGGTACATATCCTCCTTCAAGACTATCATATCTTAACAGATTATCATTACCTTGTTCACCATAACTGATTTTAGCTGATAAATTAGAAATCCAAGTCAAATTCTGCATAAACTTTTCTTGTGAAATTCTCCAGTTGGCACCGACAGACCAAAAAGTACCCCAACGGTTATCTTTTTGGAAGCGTGAAGAACCGTCCGTACGGATAGAGGCTGAAAAATAATATTTTTCATTAAAGTTATAATTGAATCTCCCAAAGAAGGATTCCACACGATAATCTTCCGAATATGAATCCGCATTGTATAGATTTGTACCCGGACGCAATTCAAGAATACCATCTACTAAATTGGTTTTCCGGCAGACAGAAATTCATATTTGTATGCATAAAATTCATGACCAACCAAAAGATCGATGTTATAAAAGTTAAAAGAACGCCCCCATGTCAGTAACTGGTTAAAAGTATAAGATTGGGTTCTTCTGTTATATTTCATCAACAAACCGCCGGCAGCTGCCTGATTACCATGGTGCATATTCATATATGATTTTTGAGATTTGTTCCGGTAGTCCAGACCAAAGTTCAAAGTCAGCTTAATACCTTTAGCCCATCCGGCATCTTCCGAATCTGAGCCGAATGCCAAAAATGTGCGCAAACCAGCTACATCTGTTTTTATATCAGCCTTGTCATCTACCAAACCGCCTACGGGATTGAAATCACTATACTGTGGGCGTTGTACACTACCGTCACCGTAGTCCAGTTGGCGATTTCCATCGGCATCTAATACATCTTTACCATCTTCTCCCTTTATATACACCGGGTAAATCGGAGCCATAAATTGTGCAGAGTACCACACATTTGAATTAGATGAACCTTCGTAATCACTAAAATTTTGTGTGGAATTGGAAAGTGACACATTCAATCCAGTCTTCATCCATTTATTCACTTCAGTGTTTATGTTTGCACGGGCATTATAACGTTGGAAACCGGTATTAATCAAGATGCCATCTTCATTTAAATATCCCAAAGAGAACATATATTTGGTCTTTTCTGTACCTCCATTAACAGACAACTGGTGTTCATGACGAAATGCATTGTCTCTTTGTATTGCATCCATCCAAGATTCATTCCATGCGGATGTAGCATCACCCTGCACTCTACCTGTTGCAGGATCTATAATTGTTCCCCATGTGTAATTTTTAAATGGATTATATTATTCTCCACCTAAAACGCCACCTAAATCTGCTGATGCTTGTCTACCGGCAGCTTCCCAGTTATATCCATTGTCAAAGATATATCCGTTGCGTAAACCTTCATACGTTAACTGTACAAATTCTTTTTGGTCAACCATGTCATAGGCTTTCAAGGAACGTGAAGACCAACCAGCCGTAGAACGCCAAGATACCTTAGTCTTGCCTTCTTTTTGTTTGGTAGTAATCATAATTACACCATTTGCACCACGGGCTCCATAAAGGGCTCCGGCTGAAGCATCTTTAAAACTGTCATGCTTTCAATATCGGCAGGATTGATAGAACTCATATCTCCACTAAAAGGTATTCCGTCAACTACATACAAAGGATCTTGTGAGGCATTGATGGAACCGTAACCGCGAATCACGATCTTGGCAGCTTCGCCAGGTTGACCTGAGCCTGAAGTTGTTAACAGACCTGTAGTCTGTCCTTCCAATCCTTTAGTAACATTACTTATAGGACGTAATTCCAGTTTCTTATTATTAATAACGGATGCTGATCCTGTAAAAGATTCCTTTTTTGCAGTGCCATATGCAACAACCATCACTTCTCCAAGCACTTTAGTATCAGATTTTAAAATGATGCTAACATTCTGTTTGATAGAAACCTCTTGACTAGCCATTCCGATAAAGGAAACTACCAAAGTCTTTGCGGAACTTGGAACATTTGATAATGCAAATTTACCATCCATGTCAGTAACTGTACCTACAGTAGTACCTTTTACTAAAATAGAGGCGCCAACGGGTAATCCGTCCTCCTCCGAAATAACAGTACCTGTTACCTTCGTGATCTGAGCGGTTACCAAACCTATACCTACAAAAAGGCAGGTCAATAACAGCATTAATTTTCTTTTCATAAAATTCTCTCTTAAAGTTTAACTTTACATTAATATAAATTCATTCACTCTAACAAATGACAAAGGTATGAATAAAATTGTAATATCAAACAAATTATTGTAAAAAACATACTAAACTGCTATATTTTTATGCTTTTAGGCATTTAAAACTCACAAAAGACGAAAATAAACCTCATATTTATTCTTTTTAAGTCATTAAAAAGAGAAACTTTCAATTTATAAGTGATCAGGTAAACATACATTAACCTATAAATGTTAACGAATCGTCTAATAAATATAAAGATGAGAACAAAATAGTAGGATAATGCTTTTCTACTTTTCTTTATTGCGTCTTATTATAGAATTTCAATTAAAGAATTAAATTATGAGGAAAATCAGTTATCGTTTCGTTTACAATCGAAAAAAAAGTTTAAATGACAGAGGGACCGCTTTGGTCCAAGTTGAAGCCTACTTGAATAAAAAGAAAGTGTATTTTTCCACACATGTTTATTTACGGCCAGAACAATGGGATGTAAAAAGGAAAATCATCAAAGATCATCCTAACCAAGATGCGCTGAATGGCATGCTTAATGAATTTATTATTGAATTAGAGAAAAAAGAATTAAGTTTGTGGAGGCAAGGAAAGACAATAACCTTAAGCCTCATAAAAGAAGAGTTCAAATCGAATACAGATGCTTCATTCTTAGGGTTTGCGCGTAAAGAAATAATGTCTTCTCAGCTAAAAGATAGCACTAAGCGCAACCATTTAACAACAATATCCCTTTTACAATCGTTCAAACCGACAATTGAGTTTGAAGACTTAACCTATAATTTCGTTACGGATTTTGAAAAATTTCTTTATGAATCTGGATATCAAACAAATACAGTAGCCAAGCATATGAAGCATTTGAAATCTTTTGTTAATGCTGCAATTAATAAAGGATACATTGATCCCAATAACTATGCCTTCAGAAGATATAAAATTAAAATGAAGGAAGGAAAACATGTTTTTTTATTACCGGAAGAAATGAAAAAATTGGAAGAAGTGTCTTTGACAGGAAGAAATAGTTGTCTGGAACATACTCTTGATGCATTTTTATTTTGCTGCTATACGGGATTGCGGTATTCTGATTTTGTGAATTTGAATGAGAAAAATATCGTAAAAATGGATGGAAAATTATGGCTAATCTTTGACTCTGTCAAAACAGGTACAGAAGTGAAATTGCCTTTAAACTTGCTGTTTGAAGGTAAGGCTTTAACTTTATTACAAAAATACCAGGGAAAATGGAGTTCGTTTTTTTCAATTAAAAATAACTCAAGTGTAAATAAAGAGCTGATACGAATTGGCAAATTAGCAAAAATAAGCAAACACTTTTCATTCCATTCTGCAAGGCATACTAATGCTACTTTATTGATATATAAAGGTGCTAATATAACAACCGTGCAAAAATTATTAGGACATAAAAACCTTGCTACAACACAAATTTATGGAGAAGTTATGGGAAGTACAATTATACGAGACTTGAAAAAATGTCAAAAAAGATAATTAACTCTATTGTCTATACATTATCTCTTATAAAGATGAAGAAGAATCATTTTCAAAAGTGAATATAGCCTTATCTTCTTAATAAAGTTTATCGTTTTGTGAACATGATAATTTTTTGTTGTGATTGCAATACGATAAACTAAAAGAAATAAAATGTGACAATATTTCCATCTCAGCCTAACCGGGTAGAAAATAGGTATCAAGGTTATTGAATTTCTGCAAAATTCATATATGTATATCATATAATATGCGCATATAAAATTCTATATCAGAAAATGATAATAATAGTTTGCTAATTTACTTCATGTCCTACTATCTTCTTTTGTAATCTAAAGTGCAAACAATCTTTGGAAGTTTTGAAATATTTAAAAAGTTGAGAAATATCAATCTTAGTACTTCAGGTATTTTATGAACAGAGTAACAACGAACAGGAATGCTGCAAGTCAATTCTTTTTTCAGTAGAAGAAAGGTAGAAAATTATTATTATCATACTCTTTAAACGGCTTAAATCAAGGAAAACGAATAAGAGATTCAGTAATACATATGCTGGTTATCAATTATTTACATAAATAATTAGTTCCGCAAAGACTTTGGTAGTTTCCTTTATCGGAATGGCTACACAAGAAGTGACAGTTAAAGCAAACTTGAATATTGTATTAAAGTCTGATACAGAACAGCTTGAAGAGGTAATGGTGGTGGCTTATGGTACAGCGAAAAATCTGCATTTACAGGTTCGGTCGCTACTATAAAAATGAAAAATAGCGACGAGACAAACTTCAAATGTGACAAATGCTTTGGCGGGTCAAGTAGCCGGAGTACAAACTACGAGTAATAATGGTCAGCCGGGCAAAGATGCTGAAGTGCGTATTCGTGGTATTGGATCTATATCGGCTAGTAACAAGCCTTTGTATGTGGTAGATGGAGTTCCGTATGATGGTGAAATTTCTGTACTTCTGATATAGAATCAATGACAGTGTTGAAAGATGCCTTCTAACGCTCTGTATGGTGCACGTGGTGCCAATGGTGTAATCTTGATTACTACCAAGCGTGGTAAGAGTGGGGAAGCCCGTGTCACTTTTGACGCTAAATGGGGTGTAAATAAACGTGGAGTACCTAATTATGAAACAATTACGGATCCGGCTACATTCTATGAATTAAACTATTCTTCTATTTATAATGCCGATTTGAAAGGATATGCGGCAGCCGGAGATTTGGCTAAAGCTAATGCGTACGCTAATCAAGCGATGCTTTCTTCTACATATTTGGGATATCAGGTGTATTCCATTCCTCAAGGACAGCAACTGATCGGTATGGATGGCAAATTGAATCCTAATGCGACATTAGGTTATTCTGATGGTACATATTATTATACTCCGGATAATTGGTCGGATGAAATTTTTGAAAATAACCTGCGTCAAGAGTATAATTTAAGTATCAGCGGTGCGACTGAAAAATGAATTATTATATATGGCCGGCTATTTGGATGATAAGGAATTGTTCCTAACTCTGGTTTCCAACGTTATTCTGCACGTTTGAAAGACTATCAAGTGAAGCCTTGGTTGAAGATGGAAGGAAATGTATCATTTACTCATTATGATAGCCGTGAACAGGATACTGAGGGTGGTACATCAAATGCAAACATCTTTATGCATCAAATATTGGGAGCCATTTATCCTATGTATGTTCGTGATGCACAGGGTAATATTATGGTAGATAATCGAGGTTTCCTTCGTTATGATTTATGGAAAGCCGGACAAGATTCAAATGGTAGCCGTAATACGATTCCTAATGCAAATCCGTTGGCAAGTTATATGCTGGATAAAATGAAATATTCGGGTGATGTGGTTAGTGGAAAATGGTCTGCTGATATTGATATTTGGAATGGAATCAAGGCAAAAGTGAATATAGGTGTTGATGTAAATAATGTGCGTGCTACAGAGATGGTTAACCCCTTCTACGGACAGTATTCTGAAACTAGCGGAGTCGGAGGTTTGATCAGTGTATCTAGTGAGCGTACATTTAGTGTAAATCAGCAGTATTTATTGACATACAACAAAACATTTAATGATGTTCATAATGTGGATATTTTGGCCGGACATGAAAGTTATGACTATAAATATCAATATTTGTACGGACAACGTGAGAAATTGTATGATCCGAATGTTCCTGAATTAGGCAATGGTATTATGAACCAGAGCAATAATTCATATTCTCGTAATTATGCAACAGAAGGATGGCTGTTCCGTGCACAATATGACTATGATGGACGGTATTTTGTTTCAGCTTCTTTCCGTCGTGATGCTTCTTCTTGTTTTCACCCGGATAATCGTTGGGGTAACTTCTGGTCTGTAGGAGCTGGATGGTTATTAAGCAAAGAGAAATTCTTGGAAAACCAGTCTTGGATTGATATGTTGAAATTTAAAATCAGCTATGGTTTGCAAGGTAATGATAACTTGATGTTCCAAGGTGGTTTGTACCGTAACTACTATCCGTATCAAGACCAGTATACATTGGCAAACAGTAATGGCGATTTTTCAACTTCTCTATATTATAAAGGTAATAAGGAAATTACTTGGGAAACTTCACACAGCTTTAATACTGGATTTGATTTCGCTTTTTGGGGTTGTAAGTTAGGTGGTTCTGTTGAGTACTTCTCGTAAAACAACCGATATGCTTTATTTCAAACCGGTAGCAGCTTCAATGGGTTATTCCCGTTTTCCTGAGAATGTGGGTTCAATGGTAAACCGTGGGGTTGAATTGGACTTGTATTCCAATATAATTGAAAACAAGAATTTTTCCTGGAATGTAAACTTTAATCTTACACATTTTAAGAATAAAGTCTTGGAATTATCTCCAGAACTGAATGGACAATTGATTGACGGTGCTCGGATTTATCGTGAAGATGAGTCTATGTACCAGCTTTATTTACCTAAATATGTAGGTGTGGATTCTGAAACAGGAGAGAGTCTGTGGGCGCTGGTGACTCCGGATGAGAATGGTAATACAGTTACGAAATCTTATTCTGTCGCTTCTGAAAACAGATTCGCATCAGGTGACATTTTACCTAAAGTTTATGGTGGTTTTGGAACAAGTGTCACAGCCTATGGCTTTGATCTCTCTGTTTCGTTTGCATATCAGCTTGGTGGACGTATTCTGGACTATACTTATCAAGGATTAATGGATGTGGCAGCCACGGGTAGTGCTTTGCATAAAGATATGTTAAAAGCATGGACTCCTGAAAATAAAAATACGGATGTTCCTCGTATGAATATTAATGACCAATATACGAACAGATTAACAGATCGTTTCTTGACTAGTTCGGATTATTTAAGCTTGCAGAATATTACATTGGGTTATACTTTGCCGAAGAGTCTGACACGTAAAATGCAGATTGACGGTGTCCGTGTATTCTTTGTTGCAGATAATGTGGCTTTGCTGACAGCTCGCAAAGGGTTGGACCCACGTCAAGGTTATGTGGCTGCTGACAATGTATATTCACCTATCCGCACAATTTCCGGAGGTATATCTTTAAATTTCTAATTTAGCAACCCATTTTTAAGAATATGAAATTGTCAAATAAATATATAGCATTTGCAAGTGTCGCTTTATTAATGGCATCTTGCGATTTGGATAAATTTCCTGAAGGAGATTACATATCTGAAGAACAGAAAGAAGATATAATCAATGGCAGACCTAATTTGATAACTGCTGAAGTGAACGCTATGGCAGAAATTAAATACTTTTGGTACGATTTCAGATGATGCCACTACTTATCATAATGACTATGGTATTCCTGCGGTATCTATGATATTGGAATCAGGAGGGCAGGATTTGGTTGCATTGGTTAATGGATATAACTGGTTTAATACATCTCAGAATTATAGTGACAGAGTATACGATAGTTCAAGCGATGAATTGATTTGGAAAACGTTCTATAATCACTTGAAAGCTGCAAACAATGTATTGAAATTGATAGCGGCAGATACGGAAGATTCTTCTTTGAAGGTTTATCGTGGCCAAGCTTTAGCTGCTCGTGCTTATGACTATCTGAACTTGGTTCAAATTTATCAGTTTACTTATGCAGGTCATGAAAATAGCCTGGCAGTACCTATTGTTACAGAAACAATGACTGATGAAGATATGCAGAATAATCCGCGTGCAACTGTACAGCAGGTGTATGACCAGATTATGAGTGACCTGAATACGGCTGCTGATTTATTGACCGGGTATGATAATGGCTCAAACAAAGATCAGATTGATGAGGCAGTAGTTTACGGATTGCGTGCTCGTGCTAATCTGTTAATGCAAAAATGGGCGGATGCAGCTAAAGATGCAGAACGTGCCATTGCTGGCGGTACACCTCAGACTTTAGCCCGGTATCTACTCCCACCTTTAATTCAGCATCGGCAAGTTCATGGTTATGGGGAGTGATGATTACGCCTGATAATGATGTTGTCCAGACAGGTATTATCAACTGGCCTTCGCACTTGTGCTCTTTTACCGGGAACGGTTATACTTCAGGAGTGCCTGATGGATATAGAAAGGTGAATTCTGCATTATATGATTTAATACCCGAAACAGATATCAGTAAACAATGGTTCTTGTCTCCGGATAATAAATCTTCATTGATTGATAATGAGCAGATTGAGGGTACTTCCATCGTTGAATATTTTGGTTTGACTCCGTATGTAAATACAAAGTTCGGAGCTTATCAAAGTATATTTGGTAACACAACCAATGCGTCAGACTGGCCTTTGATGCGTGTTGAAGAAATGTATCTGATAAAGGCTGGGGGCGAGCCATGGGTGGTAATCTGGTGGCAAGAGTACATTGGAAAATTTTGTACGGACATATCAGGATCCTTCCTTTACAAGTAAAAGAAACTAATTCAGCACCGGGATTTTTCAGGATGAGGTTTGGTTGCAGCGTCGTA
>SCPO01001304.1_pt1 | contig 46792 bp, 43 predicted proteins | sample 6106821 | NCBI WGS metagenome assembly SCPO01 (sample SAMN10720448, study PRJNA508395) | human gut metagenome | isolation source: Participant 2 stool, 0 month | host: Homo sapiens | collected 2017 | reverse complement strand
CGTTCAGTTACGTATTTGCTGCCATCAGATTGTTTGTTAGTCGCTTTTTTTTTGGAATTTTTTTTTGGAATTTTTTTTTTGCGCTAACAACCTCCTGCCGTTTTGCCCGTGCATATCGGTCACGAACAAATCTGATTACTAAACACAGTAGCCTGGATTTGTTCTATCAGTAATCGACCTTATTCCTAATTAAATGAGCAAATCCTTATTGGGGTAAGACATGAAGATGCCAGAAAAACATGACCTGTTGGCCGCCATTCTCGCGGCAAAGGAACAAGGCATCAGGGCAATCCTTGCGTTTGCAATGGCGTACCTTCGCGGCAGATATAATGGCGGTGCGTTTAAAACAGTAATCGACGCAACGATGTGCGCCATTATCGCCTAGTTCATTCGTGACCTTCTCGACTTCGCCGGACTAAGTAGCAATCTCGCTTATATAACGAGCGTGTTTATCGGCTACATCGGTACTGACTCGATTGGTTCGCTTATCAAACGCTTCGCTGCTAAAAAGCCGGAGTAGAAGATGGTAGAAATCAATAATCAACGTAAGGCGTTCCTCGATATGCTGGCGTGGTCGGAGGGATAACGGACGTCAGAAAACCAGAAATCATGGTTATGACGTCATTGTAGGCGGAGAGCTATTTACTGATTACTCCGATCACCCTCGCAAACTTGTCACGCTAAACCCAAAACTCAAATCAACAGGCGCCGGACGCTACCTTCTTTCCGTTGGTGGGATGCCTACCGCAAGCAGCTTGGCCTGAAAGACTTCTCTCCGAAAAGTCAGGACGCTGTGGCATTGCAGCAGATTAAGGAGCGTGGCGCTTTACGATTGATCGTGGTGATATCCGTCAGGCAATCGACCGTTGCAGCAATATCTGGGCTTCACTGCCGGGCGCTGGTTATGGTCAGTTCGAGGCATAAGGCTGATTGCAAAATTCAAAGAAGCGGGCGGAACGGTCAGAGATTGATGTATGAGCAGAGTCACCGCGATTATCTCCGCTCTGGTTATCTGCATCATCGTCTGCCTGTCATGGGCTGTTAATCATTACCGTGATAACGCCATTACCTACAAAGCCCAGCGCGACAAAATGCCAGAGAACTGAAGCTGGCGAACGCGGCAATTACTGACATGCAGATGCGTCAGCGTGATGTTGCTGCGCTCGATGCAAAATACACGAAGGAGTTAGCTGATGCTAAAGCTGAAAATGATGCTCTGCGTGATGATGTTGCCGCTGGTCGTCGTCGGTTGCACATCAAAGCAGTCTGTCGATCAGTGCGTGAAGCCACCACCGCCTCCGGCGTGGATAATGCAGCCTCCCCGACTGGCAGACACCGCTGAACAGGATTATTTCACCCTCAGAGAGGCTGATCACTATGCAAAACAACTGGAAGGAACCCAAAGTATATTAATGAGCAGAGATAGAGTTGCCCATATCGATGGGCAACTCATACAATTATTGTGAGCAATACACACGCGCTTCCAGCGGAGTATAAATGCCTAAAGTAATAAAACCGAGCAATCCATTTACGAATGTTTGCTGGGTTTCTGTTTTAACAACATTTTCTGCGCCGCCACAAATTTTGGCTGCATCGACAGTTTTCTTCTGCCCAATTCAGAAACGAAGAAATGATGGGTGATGGTTTCCTTTGGTGCTACTGCTGCCGGTTTGTTTTGAACAGTAAACGTCTGTTGAGCACATCCTGTAATAAGCAGGGCCAGCGCAGTAGCGAGTAGCATTTTTCATGGTGTTATTCCCGATGCTTTTGAAGTTCGCAGAATCGTATGTGTAGAAAATTAAACAAACCCTAAACAATGAGTTGAAATTTCATATTGTTAATATTTATTAATGTATGTCAGGTGCGATGAATCGTCATTGTATTCCCGGATTAACTATGTCCACAGCCCTGACGGGAACTTCTCTGCGGAGTGTCCGGGAATAATTAAAACGATGCACACAGGGTTTAGCGCGTACACGTATTGCATTATGCCAACGCCCCGGTGCTGACACGGAAGAAACCGGACGTTATGATTTAGCGTGGAAAGATTTGTAGTGTTCTGAATGCTCTCAGTAAATAGTAATGAATTATCAAAGGTATAGTAATATCTTTTATGTTCATGGATATTTGTAACCCATCGGAAAACTCCTGCTTTAGCAAGATTTTCCCTGTATTGCTGAAATGTGATTTCTCTTGATTTCAACCTATCATAGGACGTTTCTATAAGATGCGTGTTTCTTGAGAATTTAACATTTACAACCTTTTAAGTCCTTTTATTAACACGGTGTTATCGTTTTCTAACACGATGTGAATATTATCTGTGGCTAGATAGTAAATATAATGTGAGACGTTGTGACGTTTTAGTTCAGAATAAAACAATTCACAGTCTAAATCTTTTCGCACTTGATCGAATATTTCTTTAAAATGGCAACCTGAGCCATTGGTAAAACCTTCCATGTGATACGAGGGCGCGTAGTTTGCATTATCGTTTTATCGTTTCAATCTGGTCTGACCTCCTTGTGTTTTGTTGATGATTTATGTCAAATATTAGGAATGTTTTCACTTAATAGTATTGGTTGCGTAACAAAGTGCGGTCCTGCTGGCATTCTGGAGGGAAATACAACCGACAGATGTATGTAAAGACCAACGTGCTCAAATCTTCATACAGAAAGATTTGAAGTAATATTTTAACCGCTAGATGAAGAGCAAGCGCATGGAGCGACAAAATGAATAAAGAACAATCTGCTGATGATCCCTCCGTGGATCTGATTCGTGTAAAAATATGCTTAATAGCACCATTTCTATGAGTTACCCTGATGTTGTAATTGCATGTATAGAACATAAGGTGTCTCTGGAAGCATTCAGAGCAATTGAGGCAGCGTTGGTGAAGCACGATAATAATTTTTGAATATTGGCTTCTGCTTTTGATTTGGCAATAATATAGAATCCCTCTATATCATATTTTTCCCAATTTTTATACTCTTGTCCAAGCACCATACTTATGTTTAAACATAAAACCAGTAGTAATAATATTCTTTTCATATCTATCTGTTTTTAAGGTTATTCCAAGTTGGTATCACAAATATAAGAATTCTTATTGGTTTTTTCAAGGAATAAGAAAGAAAAATAGAGAGTGGAATTTTAAAGAAAAGTAATTCCTATCCATATCAGAACTCCTGCTATTAGAACAATGCCTAACATGATTAATTTTATTTTGAAGAGCTGGTGGGTTTCCGCTTCTTCTTTTTCTTGCGTTTTTATTCTGATCTCTTCTAATTGCTCAAGGGATAGATGGGAGGAGTGCCCTTTTTTGTTCAAATCAATCAGTCGGTTTCTAGTTTCATTCAAGCGTTCCTTTCCTGCCTTTCGTAGTTCACGATTTTCTTTATCTCTTCTCATCATGTCATTGATGCAACCTAAAGTACCCATAATCTAACTGTTTAATTTGAATTCATTTTCACAAATATAGTGTTTTTTGCAGTTGCTTTTCTTCATTTGCTAATTTAATATTTGAAGGATAGATATTACTTAATAAACCTGATGTGCCTTGACTGCCGGATATAAATATTCTGCCAATGGATTTGTAATATAAAGTTGTATGCCATTATGCTTTCATACCATTGCTTATGGGGTAATATGTTGATAATGAACTGTATTTATATGGCGTGGCATTTTCCCCATTGAAATAGGTAAAAAGTAGATGTATTTATCTTATCATTGAAAAAAAATGTGAATATAAAGTTTAGGTGAAAGTGATTTTATTTGTAAATTGTATACCGTCATGTAGGTATCTCCGATCTATGTATAATTTAGTATATACCTAGAAATGGGGATTGTGCCGAGCTTTTATGAATTGTAATTTTGCAAACCAATAGAGAATGAAATGATTTGTAAGATTGCATATATTTTTTTATTTATAATTTGTAGCAATGTGTCTCTTTTATGGGGGCAGACATTTGTATTTCGGGGAACTGTACTGGATGAGCAGACTCATAAAGCGTTGGATTACGCTACAGTTCAATTGTTTGTGGATAAGCAGATTGTTTATGGGGGAATAACAGATGCGAATGGACATTTTGAACTTCTACATATCCATCCTGGAACTTATCGGGTTATTGTATCCTATTTAGGATATGATTCTACAGAAAAAGAAGTGAAGGTTATTGGGGATATTTCAGCAATCTTTTATTTAAAACCTTCGGTCATGGCGCTGAACGAGGTAGTGGTGACCGCTTCTGAATCAAAACGCGCTACCAGCGCTTCTATCGTTGACCGTACAGCCATGAAACATCTTCAGCCCAGCAGTTTCAGTGACTTGATGGAATTAGTACCTGGAGGAAAGTCGGCTGATCCTCAGATGGGGCAGGCCAATCTGATCCGGATACGTGAAACAGGTAAGACGGAGGATATCTCTTCATTGGGAGTTGGATTTTATATTGATGGTATCTCCCAGAATACGGATGCGAATCTGCAATATATGCCAAACAGTACTTCCGCAGTGAATGCAACGAGCACAATGTCAAAAGGGATAGATATGCGTACCATCTCAACCGATAATATTGAGAAGGTGGAAATCATTCGTGGCATTCCTTCCGTGGCTTATGGTAATGTGGCAAACGGTGCGGTAATCATTCAGCGTAAAATGAATGAGAGCCCCTTGTCTGCGCGTTTTAAGGCTGATAAAACCAGTAAACTGTTTTCTGTAGGCAAGGGAATTCGGCTGGATGGGAACGGGCGTTATGTGTTGAATGCTGATTTAAACTATTTGGAGTCCAAAATAGATCCGCGTAACAGTGTGAAAAATTACACTCGCCTTACTGCTTCCGCCCGCTTGGATGGCAAATGGTTATGGAATGAACGTAATATTCATTGGAATATCAGTTCCGATTATACCGGCTCGTTTGATGATGCGAAGAGGGATAAAGATGCGACAGTAAAGGAAGATTCTTATAAATCGGACTTTAACAGCCTGAAGATAGCGGGGAAATGGAGCATGAAGTTTCCGGCCCATTTATGGATTCGTGAGGTTGGTGTGGCTACTTCTGTCAGTCAGCAGTGGGAGAAGATGCGTGAAATAAAGTCCGTTTCTCTGAATCGTCCGGCAGCTATTGCTACTCAGACAGAAACCGGAGAGTTTGATGGCATCTATCTACCTTATAATTATGTGGCACAGATGGATATTGATGGTAAACCTTTATATGTTACGGCTTCCGCCCGTACGCGGTTGGCTTTCCCGTTGGGGGTATTACAGAATGCGATGAATATGGGGATGGAATGGAATTATCAGAAGAATTTGGGAGAAGGCCAGGTATTCGATGTGACACGGCCCATCAGTGAAAGTTTGAGTACACGGCCTCGCCGTTTTAAGGATATACCGGAGCTGCAACCTTTCGCCTTCTATGCCGAGGAGGTGTTGAATCTTCCTGTAAATAGACATAAATTGGCTTTTACGGCTGGTATCCGTTTGCAGTCTTTATTGGGGCTGGACACTAAATATAAGATGCAGGGCAAGATATATCCCGATCTTCGTCTGGACTTGCAATGGAGTTTACCGGTATCAAACGGATGGGATGTTTCCTTTTCGGGAGGTTTGGGCTGGATCAGCCGTATGCCGACCACCGCACAGCTATATCCGGATTTTAAGTATGTAGATTTGATTCAGTTGAATTATTACCATACCAATCCGGATTATCGCCGTATCAATATGATGACATATAAATGGGATAATACAAACTATCAATTGGAACCAGCACGTAACATGAAATGGGAAGTGCGGGCCGACGTCAGCTATAAGGGAAACCGCCTGTCGATAACTTATTTCCGCGAACGGATGAATAATGCTTTTGATGATATCACTTATTATAGGTCATTGGCATATAAACTATATGATCCTGCTAGTATCGACGGATCAGCATTGACGGCTCCTCCAGAACTTTCTCAGTTGACTTATACAAATGAATATAATCTGGATGTGTATTCCACACAAGGTAATGTAATGAAGGTGTGTAAAGAAGGAGTGGAGTTTCAGTTCGCTTCCAAACGAATAGAATCGCTCAAGACTCGCGTCACTATGTATGGAGCCTGGATAAAGACAATTTATAATTCGGATTCTCCTCAATATAAGGCCTCTTCTATATTGTTGGACAATAAACAGCTGAAATATGTGGGATTGTACAATGGGGACAACGGAACAGAAAGCCAGGCATTCAATACGAACTTTATGTTTGATACCTATATACAGCGTTTGGGACTTACTTTCTCTACGTCGGCACAATGCACTTGGTATACCAACAGACGGAACTTGTGGAATAATGGCGTGCCAGTAAGCTATATAGATCAATCCGGTGAAACGCATCCGTTTCGCGAAGAGGATAAAAACAATATTCAGTTACAGCATCTGGTGGAGAAATATTCAGCCACTTATTTTGAGCGTACTACCGTGCCTTTTTATATGGATATCAATTTGAAGGCGAGTAAACGGATCGGTAAGTATCTGAATCTGGCTTTTTATGTAAACCGGCTTTTGGGTATTTATCCTGATTATACGTTACGGGGCGTACTGCAACGGAGAACGTCCGAATCGCCTTATTTCGGTATGGAAATGAACTTAACCTTTTAGTAAATGAACAATAAAATAGAGATGAAGATGAAAAAGAATCAATTGACAATGTTAGTCCTTTTTGTGACAATGCTGGGATTTACCGCATGTAGTGATGATGACAAAGTGAGCATATCCACTGTAGGTATTACCACTACTGTAGATACAACTATCGAGGGGCTGCAACTGACCGGTGGAACCTATACTTTTGAAAATGTAAATACATCTGTCAAGACAGACATTACCTATCCGGCTCAGAGTATTGAACTGGCGGACGGGTTGTATAATGTAACTTTCATTGGTAAGGGAACTTACTCACAGAATGGAACTCCGGTGGAAGTCGATGTACAGGGAGTACAACAGAATGTGGCCGTATCTGGAGGGTCGTACAAGCTGGAACTGAAGGTTCATGTACTCAATACAGGTGATCCTGATTTTGTGATTGCCGAGATATTTATTCCCGGAACCTATAATGAAGCAGGTAAGCAATATAATGGCGACCAGTATATACGTATCTATAATAACTCGGATAAAGTTTTGTATGCGGATGGATTGATATTTATGGAATCACAATTCCAAACTACTCAGAAATATCAATCGGTAGATCCGGATATCATGGATGAAGCTATTGCGGTAGGCTCTGTTGTAGCAGTACCGGGCAGTGGAACAGATTATCCGGTACAACCGGGAGAATCCTTTATCCTTTGTGACAATGCGATCAATCATAAAGAGGCTAATCCGAATTCTATAGATTTAAGTAAAGCCAATTTTGAGTGGTATATTGAATCAAAGCAAGATGTGGATAATCCGGCTGTTCCCAATCTAGATGTTTATTATTGTTATTCCAAAACTATCTGGGTGTTGAATAAACAGGGAAATCGCGCTTATGCTATTGGCAGATTACCCAAAAGTATGACTAAAGAAAAGTATATTTCAGACTATGCATACAACTATACGTATATTATGCAAAATGGAACAGTCAGTAAACCGCAAAGCAAATATAAGTTCCCCAATGAATGGGTGATTGATGCTGTAAATGTAGGTGCTTCCAATGAATGGCAGTGGAATGTAACCTCTACCGGGCTGGATATGGGGCATACTTATATCGGTATGAACAATACCGTTGCAGAAAACATCGGAAAGTGCGTAATGCGTAAAGCCGCCTACAAGGATGGTGATCGGGAAGTATTGCAGGATACAAATAACTCTACCGTTGATTTCACACCTGCGGCTACTCCGAGCCTGTTTAACAAATAATTGAATCCGTCTTATTGATATATAAATCTTTATTATTCATGATGCTAATCCGAATTATCATTATGTTGCTGATTGCTTTATTTGTGGAGAGTCGGCAGGAAGCCTTCGGGCAGACTACCGACACACTCTCCCTGTCCGATAAGGTAATCCGTACCGCTTCATTTGCGACTGGATTTCGTGGCGAGATATGGCAGAATCCGGCACTTTATTATTACTATACTCCGTATACATGGACAAGGCTGGACGTAAATGGAGCTTATCATGATAAAGGAAAAGCATCTTTGAAACAGGAAGGTGATAAGGATACCCGTATCGGGGTAGATGTCAATTCCTTCGTTATTCTTTCGGAACGTGATCGTGTATTCGGTTCAGCAGGATACAGGAGTGAGAAGCAGGAGAATGTGTTATGGAATGAAAATATAGACTGGAAATTGATCGCTCCTTACGTGACTGGTGATTCCATTGGTGGTTTCCTGAAGGGAGAAACTTATTATTTCAATGGAGGTTACGCCAGTGAGTCAGGTTCCTGGACATGGGGAATCACCGGTGGTTACAGAGCGTCTCATAATTATCGGGATAAAGATCCGCGTCCACGTAATACAGCTTCCGATCTCTCTTTTGCTTTGGGAGCAGGATATCGTCTGGGGACATATCGTTTGGGAGTTTCCGCAGATTTCCGGCTTTATCAGCAGAAAAGTGAGATTTCATTCCTTGCAGATAAAGGCTCTACTTCGGTATACCATATGTTGGGATTGGGCATGGATTATGTGCGTTTCGCCGGAAACCAGACCGGGACGAAGCATCAAGGCATCCGGTGGGGAGGAAGCATAGGCATTCTGCCAGTTGATACGGAAAAGGGGATATCGGCCACAGTTTCAATTGACCGTATGTCAATGGACAAGAAATTGAGCAATGCCAATAATCTCACTTTGCTGGAATTGAATACGACTGATTTGAAAGGAAACGTGACCTGGATGCGGGAACTTCAGCAGGCAGAACACCTTGCTGTGAAACTGGATGCAGGCTATATAGTTCGTAAAGGAATGGAGAATATTTACGGAGAGGCGGGCGGAAGCTCCTATGGAGCATTAATTAGTACATCTCCGGGAATGAAGGTCACGAATAGTCGGATTGCCGTAAGTGGTTTGTGGGAGAAGCTTTTGACCGATAAAGGTGTATGGGGAGGAGCAATTGTCCCAAACATAATCTACCATCGGTTGGAAACGGATTACAACGCCGTATCCCGGTTTGTTCACTTGTCTGTTTTGGAGAGTTCTTTGCGTGCCCGTTTGCTGTATCAGAAGAGGCTGCTACGATTGACCGCAGAAGCTAACGGTGGATATTATGCCAATTTATCGGCTGAATATTCTTTACCGGGATTGAATACCGCGAAGTCGTCCGCCCAGACTTTATTGGCAAATATTGACTATTTATCTGATAGTTATAGTATGGTGGGGATTCGTCTGCAAGGGGATTATCCCATCATGAAACAATATAACCTGTCTTTGTCTGTTCAATGGCAGGCGGCATATTATAAAAAATGCGGAACGGCCCAGTATGCCGTTTGTTCATTGGGCATCTTTTTTTAAAAAATAAAAACAGTTAGCATATGAAAATTAAGTTTATGGTCGCTGCAACCTTAATGGCAGCTTTAGTAACTACTACTTCTTGTGGAAACAGTAACAAACAGAGCCAGTCTGAAAAAACGGAGCAGGCGGCTCCGGCGGCATTGAGCATCGATAATCTGCTGGTGCATGCCGATTCACTGGCCAACAAGGAGGTGACTATCGAAGGAATCTGCACACATACCTGCAAGCACGGAGCTACAAAAATATTCCTGATGGGTAGTGATGATACCAAAACGATTCGTGTGGAAGCCGGACCTTTGGGCTCGTTTGATACCAAATGCATCAACGCTATTGTCACAGTGACCGGAACGTTAAAGGAACAGCGGGTAGATGAAGCTTACTTGCAAAACTGGGAGGCTAAACTGAAAGCACAGACTGAAAAATCTCATGGAGAAACTGCTGCCGGGTGTGATTCGGAAAAAAAAGCACGCGGTGAAACAGCCAGCACCCCTGAAGCCCGTATTGCGGACTTTCGCGCAAAGATAGCAGAAAGAAAAGCTGCTACCGGAAAAGATTATCTGTCATTCTACTATATGGAAGCCAGTTCTTATGAAATCGCAGAATAAAGGTACTGCATTCCGCAAGTGGAGCCGGATCATCCATCGTGATCTGTCTTTCTTCTTTGCGGGAATGATTTTGATTTATGCTATTTCGGGTATCGTGATGAACCATAGGGATAGCATAAATCCCCATTATACAGTTACACGAACGGAATATAAAATAACAGAGGATCTGTCGGACAAGAGCAAAGTTAATGAGAAGATGATTTTGACTTTGTTGGAACCGCTGGGCGAAGCCGGAAATTTTACTAAATATTATTACCCGGAACCGGATCTGATTAAGGTTTTTCTGAAAGGAGGCTCAAGTCTGGTGATTAACACCCGGACAAAAGATGCTGTCTACGAGGGGGTGAAGCGCCGTCCGCTGATCTCTTCCATGGTACAACTCCATTTCAATCCGGGTAAGTGGTGGACTTGGTTTGCCGATGCTTTTGCTGTCTGTCTGATTATTATCACTGTCAGCGGTATAGTGATGATAAAAGGTCCTAAAGGATTGTGGGGCAGAGGAGGAATCGAGTTGGTGGCCGGTATCTTGATTCCTATTCTTTTCCTGGCGTGTTTCTAATAGCAAACGAAAAATGATTTATAAAGCATGAGTGCAATTATAGAATGTAAGAACCTGACCCATTATTACGGTCAACGCAAGATTTATGAGAACTTGAGTTTTGAAGTTCCTCAAGGGCGTATCTTGGGGTTGTTGGGTAAAAATGGTACAGGGAAAACGACAACCATTAATATATTGAGCGGTTATCTTCAGCCGCGTTCAGGCGAATGTCGCATCTTTGGTGAGAACATTCAGACCATGAATCCTGCTTTACGCAGGAATATCGGTTTATTGCTGGAAGGTCATGTTCAATATCAGTTTATGAATATCACACAAATAGAAAAGTTTTATGCTTCTTTTTATCCGGGACAATGGAAAAAGGAGGCTTATTATGACTTGATGAATAAATTGAAGGTAGCTCCGGGGCAACGTATCTCAAGAATGTCGAACGGACAGCGTTCGCAAGTGGCATTGGGACTGATCCTGGCACAAAATCCGGAGTTGTTGATTCTGGATGATTTCTCTTTAGGACTTGATCCGGGCTATCGCCGTCTTTTTGTGGATTATTTACGTGATTATGCCCGTTCCGAGAACAAGACTGTTTTCCTGACTTCCCATATTATTCAGGATATGGAGCGGTTGATTGATGATTGTATTATTATGGATTATGGCTCTATCCTTATTCAACAGCCTATTGAAACGTTGATGAAAGAGCTGAGAAGATATACTTGTACTGTGCCCGAGGGTTATCAGCCTCAGTTGCCGGCAACTTGCTATCATCCGGCTGTCATTCGTCAAACCTTGGAAACGTACTCCTTTTTGCCTCCCGTGGATGTGGAGAAACTGTTGAAGGAAAGTCAAGTTCCCTTTACTGGTTTGCAGCACGAAAATGTAAGTCTGGAAGATGCCTTTATCGGTCTTACCGGAAAGTATTAATATGTAAACTAAATAGAAGAAATATGATACAAGCCATATTTTATAAAGAGTGGATAAAAACGCGTTGGTATTGGTTGCTGGCAACTCTTTTTATGATAGGGATCACAGGATATTCCATGCTTCGTATTGGCCGTACCATTGCCATACAGGGAATCGATCATTTATGGGTAGTGATGGTCCAGAAGGATGCTATATTTATTGATTTGTTGCAATTTGTCCCTTTACTTATCGGTATCTTGCTTGCTGCCGTACAGTTTTTCCCCGAGATGCAACGTAAGTGTTTGAAGCTTACTTTGCATTTGCCTTATTCACAGAAGAAAATGATCATGTCAATGTTGGCCTATGGCGTACTTGCACTGGTGACCTGTTTTGCTATGAGTTTTATTATGATGGGAGTTTATCTGCCACAACATTTTACAAGTGAGTTGGTGCAGCGTGTTTTATTATCTGCGGCTCCATGGTTTTTTGCCGGATTTGCCGGTTATCTGCTTGTTTCATGGATTTGCCTGGAACCCACATGGAAGCGCAGGGTTTTGAATCTGATTATTGCGGCATTGATTTTCCGTGTCTACTTTCTGGCTCCGGGAGCGGAGGCATATAATAGTTTCTTGCCCTGTCTGACACTTTATACGTTGCTTGCCGCTTCTCTTTCGTGGATTTCTGTGGTACGGTTCAAGGCCGGTAAGCAAGACTAATTGAATGTTTATTATTAAAAAATCAAACAAACATGATTCGATTCAGCAAAATATTTTTTTATATTACCGTAGCTGTCCTGCTTGTATGGCAGTTGCCTTGGTGTTATGCTTTTCTCACACTGAAGCCTGTCAAAACTCCTTTTACTATGTATAGTTCCGTACTTGGTGATTTTGTTATTACACAACTAGATGAGAATAAGCAACTTCACCGCTATGATACGAAAGGCAATACATATACACAACAGCAGGTAGACAGTTTGTTGCCTTCTCTCTATGTGCGCCAGCTTACGGCGGACGAACGTTTCCCTGATACCATTTGTGGTAAGGCAGTTAGTCCGAAAGATATTCAATTGACAAACTTTACTTTCAAGAGTGTGCCGTCAGCCATCAATGCTCCCCAGACAGGACTCTATTTTCTGATGGAGTCCATGTCCAAACGGGTGGATTTGAAAATGCCCGAAGATGCATTCCGTTTTACCGATAAAGGTATAGAATTTATTCGTATGGAAACGAATTGTATCGATGAGGCGAAAAGCAAATTGTTTACGGATATGCTGGTTCAGAAAGGGTTTGCTTTTCCTGCATGCTATGCTTCGGGCAATCCAACTACTCGTAAAGACTATGATGAGGGATATCTGGTTTTAGATGCCAACCATAAATTGTTCCATCTGAAGTGCACCAAAGGACGTCCGTATGTGAAAGCTATTCAGTTGCCTGAAGGAGTCTTGCCGGAATATGTGTTTATTACTGAATTCCGTAGCCGTCGGACTTTGGGGTATATGGTAGATAGCAAGCATCATTTTTATATTATCAATAGTGATGGAAGTTTGGTGAAATCAGCTCTCCCCGGTTTCGATCCGGCAAAAGATGAGTTGACCATCTTTGGAAATATGTTTGACTGGACTGTAAAGTTATCGACAGATAAAGATGATTATTACTATGCTTTGGATGCTACAGATTATTCACTGATTAAAGAACATGCCTATAAAGATATCCGCCGTTCTGTTCCGGGGTTGTCTTTTACATCTCCAGATGACAAATTTGTAAAACCTCGTTTTTGATGTGAATTTGGCAGGGGAAGTCTGATATTAAAATGTATATTAGTTCGAACAGACCGAAAACAACTAGGTAAAGGGGCTATCATGTTAGGCATCAGCTAACTCTACCTTCTGTGAGATACTGCAAATACGGGATTATATAATTGTGCGGACAGACAGGAGGGCGTGAAAACAGCCTTCCTTTTTTTGATAATATTTAAGATACAGGGATTTGATCTAGTTTTTCTTGCTCGTCAATTTTATATTATGATAATCGTTCTTTGAGTATATGCAGGATAAAACAGGTTGTTGAATTTTGCTTGTTTTTAAATTTTCAAAAATGCCAGATTGCATATAAATAATCTTCGTTTTGACCTCCTTTTATCCTAAACCAACTCTTAATTGTATAACCGATTTATGATTTAAAGAACCAATTTCATTCCGTAATTTTAGACAATTATTTGCAATACTTTTGATTGATATTGAAAAATAGGAGGGGGTGGGTCATCAGTTAAACGAATGAAATTACTGGAAATAAAAATCCCTATAACTGCAATGGTTACAGGGATTTATATATTAGCAATGTATTATATTACTTGCTCAAAGCAGTAGCAACGTCAACTGCGCAAGCTACCGTACAACCTACCATCGGGTTGTTACCGATACCTAGGAATCCCATCATTTCTACGTGAGCAGGAACTGATGAAGAACCAGCGAACTGAGCGTCTGAGTGCATACGACCCATAGTGTCCGTCATACCGTAAGAAGCAGGACCGGCAGCCATGTTGTCCGGGTGAAGAGTACGACCTGTACCACCACCTGATGCAACTGAGAAATAAGGCTTACCTGCAAGAACACGTTCTTTCTTGTAAGTACCTGCAACCGGATGTTGGAAACGAGTCGGGTTAGTAGAGTTACCGGTGATAGATACGTCTACACCTTCTTTCCACATGATAGCTACACCTTCGCGAACATCATCGGCTCCGTAGCATTTTACTTTTGCACGAGGACCGTCAGAATAAGCGATTTCACGAACTACTTTCAGTTCACCTGTGAAATAATCGAATTCAGTCTGAACGTATGTAAATCCGTTGATACGAGAGATGATCTGTGCAGCGTCTTTGCCCAAACCGTTCAAGATACAACGCAGAGGTTCTTTACGTACTTTGTCTGCTTTTGCGGCGATTTTGATAGCACCTTCGGCAGCAGCGAATGATTCGTGACCTGCCAGGAATGCGAAACATTTAGTTTCTTCGCGCAGCAACATAGCAGCCAGGTTACCGTGACCGATACCTACTTTACGGTCGTCGGCTACAGAACCCGGAATACAGAATGCCTGCAGACCGATACCGATAGCTTCGGCAGCTTCGGCAGCGTTTTTGCAACCTTTCTTCAATGCAATGGCAGAACCTACTACGTAAGCCCACTTGGCATTTTCGAAACAGATAGGCTGAGTTTCTTCACAAGTTTTATAAGGATCAAGTCCGGCAGCTTCGCAGATTGCGTTAGCTTCTTCGATGTCTTTGATGCCGTTTTCGTTCAAAGCAGCAATGATCTGTTTGATACGACGGTCTTGGCTTTCGAATTTTACTTCTCTAATCATATTCTTTCCTCCTTATAATTATTCGTGACGTGGATCAATTTTCTTAACAGCTCCCTGTTCTTCAGTTACACGTCCGTAAGTACCTGTAACTTTCTTCAACGCTTCGTTAGCATCAGTACCCTTCTTGATTTCGTCCATGAACTTACCCATGTGAACGAATTCGTAACCGCAGATTTCATCGTTCTTATCCAGGAATACGTTCTTGATGTAACCTTCAGCCATTTCAAGGTAACGGGGACCTTTAGCCAAAGTACCATACAAAGTACCTACCTGGCTGCGAAGACCTTTACCCAAGTCTTCCAGACCGGCACCGATAATCAGACCGCCTTCCGAGAAAGCTGACTGAGTACGTCCGTAAACGATTTGAAGGAATAGTTCGCGCATTGCTGTGTTGATAGCGTCACAAACCAAGTCGGTGTTCAATGCTTCCAATACAGTCTTTCCCGGAAGGATTTCAGCAGCCATGGCAGCCGAGTGAGTCATACCTGAGCAACCGATAGTTTCTACCAATGCTTCCTGGATGATACCTTCTTTTACGTTAAGGGTTAGTTTACAAGCACCCTGCTGAGGAGCACACCAGCCAATACCGTGTGTCAAACCAGAGATGTCTTTAATTTCTTTTGATTTTACCCACTTTCCTTCTTCAGGAATAGGAGCCGGTCCGTGATTGGGACCTTTCTTCACAACACACATGTGTTCTACTTCGTGTGAATAAGTCATATTCTTTACGTTTTTTGGTAATAAAATAAATATTCGTAACCACGTGAAAAGATTGGTTATTCTTTTCGCCTACAAAGTTAGTCGTTTTATTCTTTTCTGCAACTTGTTGCCCGTCACTTTTTATCTTTAAATAAAATAAATTTATTGCAGGACAGCATTTTGCAAACTAGAGTTGCCAAAATGTTTTTTCTTTCCGATGAAATTTCTATCTTTGTACCTATATTATAATGATAGGAATGGAAGCAAATAAAATAGCAATTACGGACGAAGCTTTGCGCCGAGGTGCGGAAGAGGGCATGGATGGTTTCTTGAAGGTGTTTATAGATAAATACCTGGAGGTGACAGGAGGTGTTGTCAATGCGGAAACAATGCCTTTGCTCAATGGTTACCAGCATTCATTGTTGGGGTATCATTTCTTGCGTGAAGAAATAAATGAAGGTGGTTTTGTACAATTGATACAGAATGGTTTTGGACCTTATATCTTTGATAATCCTTTTGCAAAAGCAATGCGGCAGTTTGGAGCGAAAGAATTTGCCAAATTGATTTATAGCGCGAAGAAAATATATGATGAGAACCGTGCTGATTTGGAAAAGGACAGGGATGATGAGGAATTTATGGCAATGTATGAGCAATACGAGGCCTTTGATGAGTTGGAAGAGCAGTTCATGGATATGGAAGAGTCGGTAACTGCCCGGATTGCAGAATATGTGGACAATCATATTGAGGAGTTTGCGGAGATTGTATGACAAGGACTTTTGCGTACTTTGTCGGGTATAAGCTCATGCGTTTTGATATAAAAAAAGTAAGTTGGCTTCAATAGTTAAGTAAGATACGTTCGTTGTCTGACGAACCTATGTTGCTTGGTCAAGCAAGTTAACTTACTTTTTTTGTCTTGTTATTCCGGTGTCATTCCATTTATTGTTTCCTGATAAACCAACCTTTGATATAAGCGGTTGCCAGTACGGCAAGTCCTGCCGCCAGGCAGATTCCCGTAAACACCAGCCCGTAACCGTTCAAGAAAGCTACCGGAGCGAAAGTTATCAGAGAAATCTCTACCGGGGCGATGAACAAGTAAGCCAGTGCATAGTTATCCAGGCATCGGCTGCGCATTTTGGGGTCTGCAACGCGGAGCAATGCGATGCCCATAGCCATAGTTCCTGTAAACCATCCCCATGTGAAGATAGCTTTCTCGAACCAACATTCTTTCATTAGTTTGCGGGCCATGACCAGAACATAAATCAGGGTTGCGATTAATCCTGAAACTAACAGAATTAATAAGGGTATGATGTACTCTATTACAACAGATATTTTAATGGAAGCAATTCCAAAAGCTACCAGAAAATCGGTAAAGGCTCCGCTGATGTGGCCTATGGTTTGCGGGCAGACATAATCACTGGTTCTTGTTTTGTCGAATATCTTTTTGATGAATATACCTACCACAAATGCACAACTGAATACCGGCAGTTCAAACCCCGGCATAAAGTGGGATACTGTTTTGCTGATGCAGTATCCGCCTAATGCTATCACTGCTACGATGATAAGATTGAAGGTCAGCGGGTCAATGGAGATGGAAGAGCAAGAACTTTCACCCATGCTTTCCCGTTTGTCGCCGGGCAACAGGCCTGTCTGTAATTCGTGAGGAAGGTCATCGTAATTGGCGAGGAAGGAGGTGTGCCCTTTCTTTGTCCCCCATTTTATGATGATCAGTCCGATAATGACTGCCGCTACGATACCGAAGGTGGCGGCAGTCATGGCCAAAGTTAGAATTTCGTCATATCCGAACTGGCTGAAAGCCTGTCCGATGGCTGCTGCTGTACCGTGCCCGCCGCAATAGCCGCTTGGCATAGTGATGCCGAAGGCAGGGTTCAAGGGCCATATCCGGTTCAGGACAAGCAATCCCAACAGTCCTCCAAAAGCCCATTGCAACAACATTCCTGCCTGTGAATATGCCCACATGCTGCCTATATTGTCTGCATCTCTTTTGGCTGCCTTTTGTGAGATGAGGGGAGAGCGCCGAAAATGAAGGCTATCAATATGCCGGCATAAGTTCCTGTTTGGGTGGAAAGAGGTATGATGCCGAAACCGTGAGGTCCCAAGGACAGTCCTATAAACCCGGCCAACAGGCTGGGGATGAACAGCCTTTGGATGAATCTTATTTTACTCTCATGAGTTTGCCGAGCAGTAGCAGTACTGAGATGATGCCTGTATCGACAAAGAGTGTCCACGGGGTGAAATCGGTCATAAATCTAGGGCTTGTTTGGATGTATTCGTTGAAGAATACAGCGTTCATAAATAGTTCATTTTACCGAATCGGTAGGAATGGAAATTGATCTTATCGGCAAAAATAATGTATAAGATCATGTAGATTGCATATTTAACTATATATTTATCCCGATTCTTTTAGTCATAGGCTGATTAAAAATGTTTTTAAAATATAGGATAGATGAGGATTGGTTATGCTGTAGTCTACTTCATTACCCTATATTAAATTCAAATGTTTCATTTTATATCTTTAAGAATATAAGTAACCTTGGAACCTTTATTGAATGCTCCTTTCCATTTGCCACTCATCTATAGTTTCTCCTTTGTCATTTTCAAAATAGCCAAATAGGTTGCTGTATATTCTTTGATATATTTTACATTCAGTCGTTACTTTTGTATGTGGAGAAAGTTTTAGTGTTTCTTTTGATTTATATAGAGGGAAAGCACTGTTTCGTTAAGGGACAGAGGTGCATGTAAGTCGGATGATAATTTTCTATATTCAGAGCTCAAGGTACTGGCATTAGCTGTAATATCAACCAATATATTCTCTTTTAAAGTCAAAGAATTGAATAGTTCGGGTCGTCACTGTAAAATTGTGATGTTTCTTTTATGTTTTCTTCAAATGAAATTCCCATGAGATAAAAATCACGCCCAAGAGAATGTAAATAGTCAAGCTGAAGTTACCTTTGTATAGTGTAACCCTAAAATGTATCAGTTATGGCAGAAGTGACATTCCCTCAGTTGATACAGCGCGCTTGCGGTATCGACGTCCACCTGAAGGTTGTAGTGGCGACAATTGACGGAGCAGGCATCCAACGCGAGACCCGCTCATTCAAAACCTTCACGAGTTCTTTGAATGAATTGAAAGAATGGCTATTGTCCAATGGTGTAACGCATGTGGGATGGAGTACCGGTGTTTACTGGAAGCCGGTTTATAAGGTTCTTGAAGATTCCATTCCCAATGTTTGGATAGTCAATGCCCGTCACATTAAGAATGTTCCGGGTCACAAGACGAACAAGATGGACAGCGAATGGATCTGCAAGCTTCTTCTGGCAGGTCTTCTCAAACCGAGCTATATTCCTCCCAAGCGACGTCAGCTTCGTGACCTGACGTTACCGGAACAAGCTTATTCAGCAGATAGCTTCAGAGAAGAACCGTATGATGCGTATTCTTGATGACTGCAACATCAAGCTTTCAAGTGTAGTAAGTAATACAAGCGGTACGACAGCTACTTCTCTTATTGATATGCTTTGTGAAGGTAAAGTCCTTACTCTTGATGATATAAATTCAGTTTATCACGGTAAACTGTCAGCCAGTCTGAAGAATTGCGAGGCGTGTACCGGTTTGTTGAGCATCACATTTATCTTCTTCAGATGATCCGAAAGGATAGACCAGACTCAGACTTTGGTTGATGATTTGTCGAACGTATATTGTCCAAGTACGAGAAGAACTTCTCAGGGAGATTCCGGTTTTAGCACCAAGGTTGTGGATCTGGTTTCTGAGATAGGTCTTGACATGTGGCAGCAACAACGAGTGCATAAAAAGCGCACGAATCACTCACGGAAACAAACAGGTAAAGGCGGTAATCACAGAAGCCGCATGGACGCCCGTACAAAGAATAAGTGAAGATAGAGTCAGTCCGATAATGACTGCCGCTACGATACCGAAGGTGGCGGCAGTCATGGCAAGTAGAATTTCGTCATATCCGAACTGGCTGAAAGCCTGTCCGATGGCTCTGCTGTACCGTGCCCGCCGCAATAGCCGCTTGGCATAGTGATGCCGAAGGCAGGGTTCAAGGGCCATATCCGGTTCAGGACAAGCAATCCCAACAGTCCTAAAAGCCCATTGCAACAACATTACCTGTGTATGAATATTCCCACATGCTGCCTATATTGTAGCTGCATTTGTGTTTCATGAAGGCTAATCGCCAAAACCAAGGTTCAATATCCGGATAAACCTGTCCTTGGAAATGTATGATGCGAAACCGTGAATGAACAGTGATAGACATAATTGTTGCTGGAGTTTTAGGAGGCAACTCATTGTATCGACTTTCTCGAGCATATCTGCACTAAGTTTCCATTGACATAGATTGCAACGGGGTGAACTGTTGATATCGTTCAAGAGCTGAAAATACATAAAAATGTACATAGGGCGGTGATCAATGCTTTATAATTTAATGGTATTATCATAATATCTTAGGTTTTATTGTTATTAAGTTGTTTTGTTTCAAAGATAGGAAATAAAGTGGTACTATAGCCCAACTGCTTGTTCTTTTATGTATTAATTTTTATTAATGGGTTAATGGCGGATAGGCTACAAGTGAATTTCGGTGAAAAAATAGTTAAAACAAAAGATAAAGCAAGTCTTATCAGAGGATGAAACATGAATAAAAATAATGTTAAAAGACAAGTGGCGACGCAGTATTTAAGCCAATTTTTCATTTAATCATTAAAACAATAAAAGAATTAAGTTTCTTTCTTGGAAACCGATTCTTTTATTTAATTTTGCAAACCCTAATAATTATAAAGAAGAAAATGAAAAAAATGAAATTGGCAGCAATATTTGCTGGGTTAGTATCGGTGTTTACTTTTAGTTCTTGTTTGAATGATGGTGATAGCGGCCCCAATTATGATCTTTATGAGATCGTTACTGTGGAAGATGGTAGTATTTTTGGTGGACCTGTCCTGAAAGGAGATGCATGGGGATATACTTATACTCCAGTGGCTTCAAGTGTATTGGCCGGTCTTAAGGCATCTGATGGCAGTTATTACAAGCGTGTGCAGGTAGGGATCAAACTGATGGAAGGAGAAGCGATTACAGAGGGGAAAAAGTCTTATAAGGTAAGTGAAGTTGGCCTAATAGCTATTTTGAATTATAAAGATTTTAATGTTCAGGCTGATACATTGAAAAATGAGTATGCACTAGTGTCATTGGAGGATTCTAATAATAAGATATGGGCTATAAATGGATATGTCAACGTACCTTTTACCTTTAAAACTAAAGAACAGCTGAACATGAATGATTTCCATTTATATGCTGTAGAAGCCAAGGAGGATACATTGGTGACAAGACTTCGACAGACCAAAGGGGCTGATGATGCTTATCAGACAGGAGGTGCTTTGATTAGTTTCCATATGCCTTTTAATGATATGAAATTTTACGAAACTTTCAATAAAGTAGTACCTAAGAGTGATACTATTGTAGTTAAGGTGACTGCAAAGGGAGAAAATGACAAAGAACTTGTTTCTACAGTGAAATGTAGTGCTTCGAATATGCGAGGAAGCTATTAATAATACTTTATTATATAGTGAAATCCCCTTCAGTTACGGTTGAAGGGGATTTTTATTTAATGGAACTATGTGGTTCAATTTATAAGATAAAGGGGGGAAGAAATTTAACGGGGCCTACTTCTTATTTTCCTGTTCATATCTTTCTTTAGATTCAGTATATACCTCCTGCGTGTGAAAAGAGTTGACATGAATTTTTAAACGGTTCGATCTTTCTGCTGCCGTAATAACAACATATCACATTCGTTCCTGTTGCATAAGCCTTTTCTCTTCCCTGATTAAGCCTTTTTATACGGATGTATTCTATCTCCATAGCCTTTGGAGTTGTTTCCATAAGCTTTGGAGTTATCTCCCAAGGCTATGGAGTTAACTCCAAAGGCTTGCGGAGATAAAACAAACAGGAAGAAAACCCTTAACCATAGGGCAGGAAAGGTTTAGAGATATGGATAAGATCTTTTAAGGATGAATCTGATTATAAAGTTACGCATATGTATCAAAAACTTTGCAGGAACATGAAAGAAACGTCCTCTGATCATCTCCCGCAATGGGTGTAATTCCCTTTGGCAGACTTATTTTGGTCTGTCATACAAACCATCCCTAAAAAATGACGAGTGTTTATACAGGGTATCACAAACAACCGCATGAAAAAAATCTCCACTAAGTTTCTACTGCTCCGAAACAAGACTGTTTCAAGACGATAAATAATTAAAAAGCAAAAAACGGACGTACATTCCAATAAGCTTTTTTATCATATCCTTGCAAACAGACTCTATCCCAATTAGGATATTCAGGATCATCAATGTGCCAAAGTAACATCCAGCATCTGTCTTTATCATATTGGGAACTGCAACTGAAGCCAAGTCTGTAGGTATCACTAAACTGCGGTAACGAATTACCTACTTTAGATAACTGTATAGTCAATTTATCCAGTGTTTCTTGTCCCCATCCTGTGTCGTTTAGGCCGTTACTGGTTTCATTTCGAAAATCTCTTGGAGATTTTCCACAAATATTCACCAGCATATCAAACCATTGTCCGATACTCGGTACGAACCATGGACTGCGATTAAGTCCATCAGGAATTTTGTTACTGTCTCTATATTTTCTTATTGATTCAAAAGCACTGTAACTACCCTGTACATTAGCAGTATAATTCTTCAACATTTGTTCTGTTTCAGAATAACCGTTCATATTCTTCTCAATTTCATCATCTTTTGTCATTGGAGTAATCCCTTCTTCGATTCGTTCCATTCCCCCCCAACGACCGGTCCCTAAATTTTCAAACCCCATTACATAAGCATGATTCCAACCGTTTTCATTGCATTTTACATCTGTCATTTTTTTAGAATCGCAAGTAATGACCATTCCAATAGCATTCTGATAATCATATATTTTCCCGTTTTCTTCCAGCATGCCGTCTCCGGGATGTATCTCTATTCGTTTTTCGGTTTCATTCTGAAAGACAAAATCTCCGGGATAAAGTTTTCTTTCTGTGCTTCCTTTGCCGGGTACAGGGCTGATTACTTTCAGAGTATAGCATTTCCCAGAAGCAAAAGTGATGGAACTGCCCGAATAGTTTATCTTTGTATTCGTATTATTTCTGCCGTCGGCGGTTACATAGCTTCCGGTAATTCTGGCATTTTTTTGTGATGGGACAATGGCGCAGAATTTTACAGAATCGATCTGATATGGAGTAATGCCATTCAAGTTCACATTGATAGCTGCTGAGTCTGTTCCTAAAATTCTTGATTCTTTGTGGTAAACAAAACCTGCATTTTCGGGTGCAAAACAACCTATGTATGCTTGTGGTTGCAGCACAAGCAATGTAAATTGGTGTTTAAACTGCAGGTTCAGGATTATTCCGGAAGAATTGCCGGTAGTAGGTACGCCGGTAGCAATCAGCAGGTCGCTCACAGTATGCTTTTCTTTTGTGGATTGGTCTTTCGAAGGTTGCAGTTTCTCATTCCTGGTCAACGAAGCAATAGCTTCATCTGTATCCTTTGAAACATCTAGTGTGATATTCTTCCTATATGGATAGTATGCGATGTAACTCGCTCCATCATACCAATAGAGTGTCTTGCTGTTTTCAACCGGACTCCAACTATCATTTGACAGGTTATAAACCAATGGGATATTGTTAATGTCATCTACTATTGTGCCATCTTTTATGGAGAATATACCAATAGAATCACCGTCTACAAATTCTGTTTTAAGATGTTCATCTGTCACAGAAGCACGTGTGGAAGGCTTTTCGGAACCGGGAACGTTTTCAAACCCGGTTGCTGTTGCTCGAACAGTGAGAGGAGTTCCATTGTAGCAGTCCGTTCTTTTTCCATTATTTGTTTCATTTTCGTCGGTGCATGCACTACAAATCAAGAGGATGCTCCAAAAGATTATGCCGGTGAAAGATTTCATTTTTCTTTGTTATTATCTTGTTTAAAATTAGCACCTTAGTACAAGGCTGATTTTTATTTGTCCCATTAATTCGTTATTTGTTTCTCTTCTGTTCCATTTACCGTTTCAGAATCCGTGCCTCCTTCCCATGATGCGATATCATTTTCTGACATCACGGAAATAGTTTTTCTTGAGATACCGATGGTATAACTTACAGAAGCTCCCGGATTCCAAGTGTCAGTAGAAGGTAAAGATTGATTTTCTATGCGGATAGCTTGAGTAATGGCATTATTATTTCCGTCTTTTGCCGCATATTGATAAGTGATGCTGAACTGACTTCCTTTTCCGGCAGGAAGCAGGAAAAAAGTAGCTAACAATTTCTTTTCTTCCGCAATAGTATTCGGTACAGGGAAATTGGTTATGTCAGCGGTAAAAGTTTCTTTCTTGTCAGGTGATGGAAATGCCCACAGCCAGCCTTTGTCGCTATCAGTCGTAGGAGTATGATAGGTCAGTATTCCGCTTTTTATTCCCGTAATGGAGAAAAAGGTTACGGACTTTCCCTCCGTATCATCATTACTTTTTACATAAACATTGATCTTGGTTAGTGTATGGCGCAGTTTAAAACTTACATTGCCATTGTTTTGATTCATTACCGGAGTTGCAGCGAGAAAATCTATCTGTTTGTTTTCGGCTGTGGGAACGGTATAACTCAACATCGGAAATCCATTTGAACTCTCTTTGTCTTGAACGAAAAAGTTGCTACTTGCTGTTTCATTTATATAAGGAGCATAAGCAAAGAAACTGATTTTATCTGTTGTTGAATTATCCGGCCAGAACTTGACCGGACTATAAGACCATGTGCCGTCTGTTTGTTTACCAACAAGCTGGTTATACATGAAATTCGGTGTTGCGGCATCTTCATTGAAATTTCCGTGTGTGAAGTAGGCAAACACACCGATAGTTTCAAGATCACTTGTTGTGGTATACTCTTTAACAGATCTCATTACCGGAACGTTTCCTGAAAAGCTGATAGGGATATTTTCTTGGGGAAATTCGTTCGTACCTTCTTCCTGGGTACAAGCTCCCAATAACAAAGTTGCAGCAAGGAAAATGCCATACAATTGTTTCACCCTTATGCTTTCTGTTTTTCGATTCATGCTTCTTTTTCTATTTTATTGTACGTCCGTGCTTTTTTAACCGTAGTGACAGGGAAGAAACATTCAACCCTGTCCGGTCTGTTTTCTTTCCATAGCCAGTATGTATCATGTTTTGGCTGCAAAAGGAAATTATTTCTCTACATTAATATCAGAGTCGCTATCATCAGTCCAACCTTCCATATTATCCTCCACCGTAATCTTAATGGCATTCATCTTGATAGTCAATACGTAGGTATGTTTCGTTCCTTTCTTGAACGTATTTTTCGGTAGTGAAACTTCTTTGTTTGTTATGGTACTTGTCAGATTACTTGTGTCGGTCACTTTGGTTACGATGTCATAATTGATTTTCAGTTTTAAGTCACCTGCGTTGGTGGTACCGTTTTTGTTATTTACCGGAATAAAGTAAAGAGCTTCTGTATCTGAGAATAACGCGGTTGCATTCTGGTCATCACTTACATTGATAGAACTTTTATTATATCCCCATTGGTCGGTGGTTGTTTTATTTAAAAAATCACTCAGGTCTTGTTCTGTTGAAAAATAAGATGCGTCAGGAGATATGGCTTCCCAAGTGTCGTTATCGAATTTATAAACAGCCTTGTTGTAAAGTGTTGTACTTCCTGGATCTAACTTTAATCCCGTTACAAAAATTTTGGTATCAGTACCTAAGTTCACATCTGGCTTCACCTTGATATTGGCTATTTGGGTAAGTACGTGACTAAACTTGAACTGAACCGTCCCCTTATTACTTTCATTAGTTTGGTCTTGTATGGCAGTATGGCAGTCTGTTACCAAATCTATCATATCTTTCCAGTTATTAGAAGTCTTTACCTCAAAGGTGATTGTCGGAGCGCCTTTGGCATTCTGTCCTGATAAGGTTATTTTTTGGTCTGTTCCAACTTCCGGTTTGGATTCATAAGGCGCATAAGCAAAGAATGTTATTTTCTTATCATCTATTGGCCAAAAACGTAAATTAGTATATCCCCAACTATCAGAAGTCCATGTAGCATGTTCATTGTACATGAAATTAGGTGTTGTGTTTCCTTTTTCACTATTCCATCCCGCACTGCTTGTCTGATAGGCAAAAATACCGAAACCGGCATTTGCTTTCAATGTGGACGTTGTAGTTTCCGTTCCTCTGGTCTGTACTTCCGTATATACGTCCAACCCGATTGTCCGGTTCGTATCCGGATTCATTTCTGTCATTTCATTCTGTGAGCAACCAGCTATAGTCAGTGTTGCCATCACCATCAATAAACTTTTCACTTCCATTTTCTACTTTTTTTAAAATTAATATTATAACTACCCATATCTGTCATATATCTATATCGCTGTTCACTTCATCGTTCCATTTATCTACATCAGCGTCAAATCCTGAGCTACCTTCTGTTTTTACATTCGGCACGGTCTTTTCACATGCCATGTCAATAAAAACGCTCATAGTTCCGTCTTCTTCATCCAACCGTCTTATTGCCAAATCGTTAAAACTTTCTTCAAATATGGTCTTCCCGTCTACTAACTTTGCTTTCAGATGTAGGTTGTGTGGAATCTCTACATCGAAGCCGAACACACTAATAGTAGTGCTCAGCGTTCCTTCTGTTACCGAGCCGGAATCATAAATGGGATTGCTTAAGCGTAGCACTTGTGTTACTGTCTTTTCCGAATTTTGTCTCGAAACGAGAAATATGGATTCTGCAATGCCGTCTAATGTGCAGGTAGCTTTTCGTATGTTGTTCATTCCTTTGATACGGATTTTAACCGTTATTTTTTGAGTCAGTTTTTTGGGGGTGAAGCGTAAGTGACAACTATTTTCGTTCCTGGTGGAATTTCGGTTACTTTGTTGGGTGATGGCTGATGAATAGTTTTCCGGCATATCAGAAGTCACTTCAAAGCCTTCGATATAATCAGCGGCAAGTTCGTCAGGACTTTCCATAATAATTCTTTCAGAGGATGATTCGTTCCTTATTTCCATCTTCTTTACATAGGCTTCTAGCGTCTGGTAGTTTTCTTCTCCTCTGAAACAGAGGTTACCAAAATCATCGAATGAACGGTTGAAAAGGACGACATTGTAACATCCTTCTTTCAAGCATAGGGTCTTGTATGTACGGTCACCCATCAGTGCTACAAAAGGAGTGCTGCCATCGGTAGGGTAGAATATGGCGGTAGCACCATAATCCTGCTCTTTTTCATTCAGTCCTGACTGACTCCAATCGGCACTGATTGTTATTGTTGCTTCGGGCGAATAAGTCAGTTCGCGTCGGTTACAGGCAACTAACAAGAAAACAAAAAGGTAAAGGATATATAATGTCGGGGATATTCTCATTTTGCACCTCCTTTCTTTGCCTTGTGTTTGAGTAGCCATACCAGTGTATGGTAATTCCTCGAAACGGATGTATAACGATAAGTGGCTATATTTATGGCTTGAAGTACGTTCAATAGGGATATTTGCAATAATGGGCGACTAAATTCATATGAGAAAAGGATTCTTGTTTCTTTGTTTGGTAAAAGGCGGATGAGTTGTACTTTTTCCAGCTTATTAAGTAAATCTTTCCATTCTTCGTTTTGAAGGAGGAATTTGACCGGTTGCAGAACTTTGCTAGAAGAAAGGTCATGCAGTACGGCGATGGCTATTTGTGCACGTGTATATACGGATAACATGATAAACTTACTTTGTTAAGTCATTACTTACCAAGTAATAGCTTATATTTTTCTCACAGGGTGAGGAAAAGCGTTTCCTTATTCTGTATTTAATAAGAAAAAACATTTCGTCGGATAGAAAAAGATGTAAGAAATATGATTCCGTTTTTGAGATGTCAAAAATGGAAAGAGGTGTCGTGTAATTTTGTAAATTAGTTAAAGTACTGACAGATGCAATATTGTGCTTGTGCTTATGTGTTTTTCTATAATTGAATAAAATATAGTGGATTAATACAGATTTATAAGCTTTTTCTTTGGATTTATGAGGAAATATTCCCTACTTTGTGAAAGTAATCATCCATTACTTGGTAAGTAATTCTTCTTTTATTTGAATGGCTGTCATATGATATTCCTCATGCCACTTCCTTTTCTCCATTATGTGCTACTACCGAGATTATCAGTTCGTCATTGGCTATATCTACCTTTTCGTTTTCAAATGGTTTCAAGTAAGTTTCTGTCACCTTAATGGAAGAGTGTCCCAATGCCTTGCAGATAATACCGATATTTACTCCTGCATGAAATGCTAATGTCGCCCATGTATGGCGCGGCGTGTATGAACTGAGCTTTACATCAGGCAGTAACAATGTCGCTATTTTTTCTAGCTTCAAGTTGAAGTTGCGCAGTACTCGGAGATAGTTCATATATAGCTCTTTATCTTTTTTTATTTTTCCATTTTTCTGACTCTGTTCCTTTGCTGCGTTTTTTTTGTCTAGAATCGGAAATAGATAAATGGAATCATAATTCATATTCTTGAACTTCTCTATCAGTTTCATTGCTTCTTTAGGAATGCGCACTGTTATCTGTCGTCCTGTTTTGTGACGGCTATATACAATATATTTTCCTTTCACATCTTGTTTTCGTAGATGGGCAAGGTCAATGAATGGCATTCCCCGGAATAGAAACATTAGTAAGAAATATGCCAATGCACATTGCATCTCTTTGGGCAATTTTTCTATATCGGTGTGCAGTAGTGTATTCATTTGTTTTGTATCCAGTGCTCGTTTGGTCTGTGATTCTACCTTTGTGTATACATTATCGAATAGCTTCGGGTTATAAGGCAGTATTTTTTTATCGGCAAGTCGGTTATATACAGCTTTCAGGGTTCGCATATAGGTTGATATAGTATTCAAACTCAGGCCTTTCGGTACTCCATGTTTTCTATCTGACCTTTTCTTGTCGGTCTTTCTGTTTCTTGTTCCTTCCAGTCTCATCCATTCCTCATACTCTTTTAACCTGCCAGATGTGAAAGCTTCATCTATTGGCACAGGTGTTCCTTTTCCTCCGTAAAACTCCGTAACGGATTTCAGTGTATAAGTATATGTATGTACTGCTGACCATTTTTTGTCTATTTCCAACTGTTTGATTACTACTTGCATGTAAGATGCCAAGTCTGGTAATTTTATGGCTTTTGCCACTTCTGCATTTTTTTCTTTGTCATCCATAATACTTTGATTTTAATTTCGCATCGTGCATAATTTCTGTAACAGCTGTGCCGATGGGAAAGTTTTGGGATGCGAAATTTTTATTTTGACCTAATGAATTTAGAATATCACTGGTTGAATATATCGAAAGATAAGCATATATTCTCCGGAAGTTATCTTTCTTTTTGATTAAGGTATAGAAGAATTTCTCTAAATGTATTATTATGAGATGAAATAATCTTCGAATCAAATAAAGAAAGTCTGAATCTATAATAAAAGTAGGCTTATTTTTTTGATTCTCCCAAGAGAAGTATGCGTTTTTTTATTCGTTTATTCCAGTGAATTAATTACCTTTGCATTTCATTGAAGTTGAACTGAGGTAAATAGATTAGGCATTGAATTACAAAGATTTATTTAAACGAGTAATATCGCTGATTTCATCTCCGGCAAAAGCATGGGAGGAAATTGGCAAGGAAGAGGATAGGCGTAAAGTGCTGGGAGCATTTGTTTATCCCATGATAGGTTTATGCGGATTGTCCGTTTTTATAGGTACATTCATTGGGAATACGGCAGGGGTCGCTGCTTTCCAGATAGCAATGACACGATGTTGTGCTATATTTGTATCCTTGTTCGGAGGATATTTTTTGGCGGCATACGCCATAGACCAGTTGGGCAAGAAACTGTTAGGACGTGAAGACCAGTATGAACTAAATCAGCAGTTTGTAGGTTATTCTATGGTAGTGACTTTTGTGCTCGATATTGTCAGTGGGTTGTTCTCTATTTCCATTCTCCATTGGATATTGCAATTTTATACTATATTCGTGGTGTTCGAGGGGGCGCGTACCCTGATGAAGGTAAATGAAGAGAAACTGACACGATACACCTTGATTGCTTCAGTTATTATAATTGTTTGTCCGGCATTGATTGCCGCTGTGTTTAATGAGTTATCTGTTATTTTAAATTAATGAAACCGACTCCTATTAATATAAAGAATAAGCGTGCATCGTTCGATTATGAATTTATCGATACGTACACGGCAGGTATCGTGCTCACGGGAACCGAGATAAAGTCCATCCGTTTGGGCAAAGCCAGTCTGGTAGATACCTATTGTTATTTTGTGCAAGGCGAGTTGTGGGTGAAGAATATGCACATAGCCGAATACTTTTACGGCTCATACAATAACCATTCTGCCCGTCGCGAACGTAAATTGTTGTTGAATAAGAAAGAACTGCGGAAATTGGAAGAAGCCGGAAAGAACCCCGGTTTTACGATTGTTCCTGTCCGTCTGTTTATTAATGAGAAAGGACTGGCGAAGCTGGTTGTCGCATTGGCTAAAGGTAAGAAACAATATGATAAGCGCGAGTCATTGAAAGAGAAGGACGACCGTCGCGAAATGGACCGTATGTTTAAAAGGTAAGTGAAATCCGTGTTATCCGTACCCCAAAAATAGACTTATGGCTACATTAAAACAACTAATTGACGAGAGAGTTCTCATTCTTGATGGTGCAATGGGAACTATGATACAAAGGTATAATTTGTCTGAACAGGATTTCCGGGGAGAGCGTTTTGCTGAGATGCCCGGACAGATGAAGGGCAATAATGACTTGCTTTGTCTTACCCGCCCTGATGTGATAAAGGATATCCACCATAAATATCTGGAAGCAGGGGCTGATATTATTGAAACAAATACGTTCAATGCCCAACGGGTTTCGATGGCAGATTATCATATGCAGGATTTGTGCCGTGAGATTAATCTGGCCGCTGCCGGACTTGCTCGCGAAATGGCTGACGAATATACCGCGAAGACCCCTCATAAACCTAGATTTGTAGCAGGTTCGGTAGGTCCTACCAACAAAACTTGTTCCATGAGTCCGGATGTCAATAATCCGGCCTTGCGTGCTTTGACATACGATGAACTGGCCGCTGCCTATCAGGAACAAATGGAAGCTTTGCTGGAAGGAGGAGTGGATGCGCTTCTGATAGAAACCATTTTCGATTCCCTGAATGCCAAAGCGGCCATTTATGCTGCGGAAACGGCAATGAAGAAGGTAGGGCGTGAGGTTCCTCTTATGCTTTCTGTTACTGTTTCGGATATTGCAGGACGTACTCTTTCGGGGCAAACATTGGATGCTTTTCTGGCATCCGTACAGCATGCGCCTATTTTTTCTATCGGCCTGAACTGCTCGTTCGGAGCGAAACAATTGAAACCTTTTCTGGAAGGGCTGGCTGCACGGGCACCTTATTATATAAGTGCCTATCCCAATGCCGGACTTCCTAACAGTTTGGGACAGTATGACCAGACTCCGGAGGAAATGGCTTCAGAAGTGAAGGAATATATCGATGAAGGATTAGTAAACATTATCGGTGGTTGTTGTGGTACAACGGAGGAATATATTGCAAAATATCAGGAATTGATCGTTTCCGGTTCTGCCTGGGTATCTCCTCATATCCCTGCCACCACTCCTGAGAGGCTGTGGCTTTCCGGGTTGGAGCTGTTGGAGCAGACTCCCGAAATGAATTTTATTAATGTAGGCGAACGGTGCAATGTGGCCGGATCCCGTAAGTTCCTCCGTTTAATCAATGAAAAGAAATATGAGGAAGCGCTAAGTATCGCTCGCAAGCAGGTGGAAGACGGTGCTTTGGTGATTGATGTAAATATGGATGACGGTTTGCTGGATGCCCGGGAGGAGATGACTACTTTCTTGAATCTGGTCATGTCCGAACCCGACATAGCCCGTGTACCTGTTATGATTGACTCTTCCAAGTGGGAAGTCATTGAGGCCGGACTGAAATGCCTGCAAGGAAAGTCCATTGTCAATTCTATTTCTTTGAAGGAAGGGGAGGAGATATTTATAGAACATGCCCGTCTGATAAAAAAACTGGGAGCTGCCGTTGTAGTGATGGCTTTCGATGAAAAAGGACAGGCAGATACTTTTGAACGTAAGATTGAAGTCTGTGCCCGTGCTTATAAAATATTGACAGAACAGGTGGATTTTAATCCTCATGATATCATTTTCGACCCTAATGTACTGGCTGTGGCTACGGGTATTGAGGAACATGATAATTATGCGGTGGATTTTATCAAGGCTACCGGATGGATCAAAAAGAATTTGCCCGGTGCACACGTCAGTGGTGGCGTGAGCAACCTGTCGTTCTCCTTCCGTGGAAATAACTATATCCGTGAGGCGATGCATGCCGTGTTTCTTTATCACGCTATCCGTCAAGGTATGGATATGGGTATTGTAAATCCTGCTGCTTCGGTGCTCTATACGGATATTCCTGCTGATGTGCTGGAACGGATAGAGGATGTGGTCTTAAACCGTAGGCCCGATGCTGCCGAACGTTTGATAGAGACTGCTGAGGCGTTGAAAAATACGGCGACCGGAACAGAAGCGGTGAAACAGGATGTGTGGCGTGAGGAACCGATGGTAGAGAAACGGCTTCAGTATGCCTTGATAAAAGGCATTGGCGATCATTTGGAAGAGGATTTGGCAGAAGCGGTTAAACTGTATCCTAAAGCAGTGGATATTATTGAGGGTCCGCTAATGGAAGGTATGAATAAAGTCGGAGAATTGTTTGGAGCAGGGAAAATGTTTTTACCGCAAGTTGTGAAGACTGCCCGTACCATGAAAAAGGCGGTAGCGATTTTGCAGCCGCTCATTGAGGCCGACAAACAGGAAGGTGTCCGCAGTGCAGGAAAAGTATTGATGGCTACCGTAAAAGGGGATGTGCATGATATTGGGAAGAATATCGTATCAGTGGTCATGGCTTGTAATAACTATGAAATTATAGACCTTGGCGTGATGGTTCCTGCCGAAATGATAGTCAGGAAGGCTATAGAGGAAAAGGTGGATATAATAGGATTAAGCGGGCTGATTACTCCATCATTGGAAGAAATGGCGCATGTGGCTGTAGAGTTAAAGCGTGCGGGGCTGGACATTCCCATTATGATTGGAGGAGCCACTACTTCCAAGCTGCATACTGCCTTGAAAATAGCACCTGTTTATGGAGGTCCGGTCATTCACATGAAAGATGCTTCACAGAATGCCTTGGTAGCCGCCCGTTTGCTGAATCCGGAATCTTCTTTTGAGTTTGTGGAAAGGCTGAACAAAGAATATGAGGATCTTCGTCTGAAAAACAGTGCCAAGCAGGTAAAAACGGTATCTTTGGCAGAAGCTCAGAAAAATAAATTGAACCTTTGGTCATAAAGAAGTGCCCCCTAAAAAAGTTAAACACAAAACTTTTGGGGGGCACTTCATAAAATTACGACTTTTTTTATCTGCCCATTTTATTCGAAAGAATAAGAAGCTGTTTGCTAGCAAAACAAAACAGTATCCCGCCTGAAATAATGGGTTATTTTAGGCGGGATACTGTTTTATGTTATGGATATATTTTTAGGACTGCTTAGAATTTACTGAGAAACTCTTCCGCTTTTTCCAGATTTTCGGGTTTGCCGATATCAAGCAATTGCAAGTCATCTTCTACATAGCACTGGATGTCGACCCTGTGACATATGGAGAGATAGAAATCGATAATGGAATATTTTCCTTTGGGAAGGAGATGTAAAATTTTAGGGGTGGTCACTTGTATTCCGCTATAGGCGTATTCCTGGTATTCCCCTTCTCTATACCGGAATCCTGCCGGTTTGGTTTCCATGGTGTCCTTATTGACCCAGCCACATAACAGATTGTCGTCATTAAACAACAGGTAACGGGAGGTCTTGCGCTGGCTGACTAAAAGGGTGGCATTGATGTTAGGACTGTGCTGGTGATAATACATCAGACTTTCAAAATCGCAATTGGAAAGGATATCTACGTTGTGGAGCAAGTAGCATTCTTTCCGCATAACTCCTAAGGTTTTTTCGATTATCTCTTCCTCATCCATCCCTTTGTTCAGATTTTCGAATATCAGTTCATACGGGGTTTCGCCTTTTTGGGTAAACATATTCTCAGGATGGTATAATAAATGGTATGCTTTTTCCAAACCGCCGCCGGTATCAAGCAGGCAGTCTGTTTCGTCCGAGATTTGTATGTTGACTCCAAAGTTCTGGTTAGCTTCCAGAAAAGCAAGAATCTGATTGGAAAAGTGGTGTACGTTGATCACTATTTCATCAAATCCTGCTGCTTTCAGCTTTAAGATGATGTGCTCTAACATGGTTTTTCCACCTACCGTTACTAAAGCTTTGGGACGGGTGTCTGTTATAGGTTTAAGTCGGCTGCCTAGTCCGGCGGCAAAAATCATTGCTTTCATAATGTTCTTTCAAATGTTTGTTCTATATTCTGCTCACGGTGTATGAGTTCTACTTTTACACCGAATTTTTTATTGATATGTTCTGCCATGTGTTGCGCTGAATAAACAGAACGGTGTTGTCCGCCTGTACAGCCGAAACATACAGACAGATTGCTGAAACCTCGTTCCATGTATCTTTTTACTGAAGCATCCACTAAAGAATAGGCAGCATTTAAAAATGGGAATATTTCCCCGTCTTCTTCCAAAAAACGAATAACAGGCTCGTCTAATCCGGTGAAAGGTTTGTAACGTTCATATTTTCCGGGATTGTTTACGGCACGGCAGTCGAAAACATACCCGCCACCGTTGCCTGTGGGGTCGTTGGGTATTCCTTTTTTGTAGGCAAAACTCATAACCTTCACAGTGAGTTGCCGTTTTTTTAAGTCATCTTTAAATTGTTTCAGTTCGGTCAGGTCTTTTAGTACGGAACACAGGTAGGAATATTCGGGGTATTCATTATGAAGCAATTGTCGCAGGTTCTCGATGGCGTATGGTACACTTTGGATGAAATGTGGCTTCTTTTCGAAATAGCCACGGAAACCGTAGGCTCCCAATACCTGCAAGGTGCGGAAGAGTACGAAGTGACGCAACTGGCTAAAGAAATAATCACGGTCTACTGGTTTGTATTTGGAGAGGGCGTCTATATATTCTTCCAACAGTTCGTTGCGCAGGGTTTCGGGAAATTTAGCTTTAGCCTGCCATAAGAAAGAGGCTACGTCATAGAAAAACGGTCCTTTACGTCCTCCCTGGAAATCAATGAACCAGGGTGCTCCATCCTTTATCATCACGTTTCTGCTTTGGAAATCCCGATACATAAAAGTGGCGGAAGAGCTGCGTAGCAGTACATCACTCATTTTTTGAAAGTCATCTTCCAGCTTGTCTTCTTGAAACTCCAGGCCGGTAGCTTTCAAAAAGCAGTATTTAAAATAGTTCAAGTCCCAAAGGATAGAACGTTGGTTGAATTCGGCTTGGGGATAACAGTGTGAAAAATCAAAGCCGTCTGCTCCGGCAAATTGGATAGAAGGCAGTAGGCGGATGGTCTTGCGCAGCATTTCTTTCTCCTCTTCGGAGAAGACGCTGGTCGCCCGCCCTTTTTCAATAGCGTTGAACAACAGGATATCTCCTAAATCTTCTTGCAAATAACAATTCTTGTCTTCAGAACAGATGTATACTTCTGGAACAGGAAGACCTTTCTTGCGGAAGTGTGCTGCCATATAAAGAAAGGCTTCGTTTTCTTCTTTGGAAGTGCCGTATACGCCAATCAGTTTTTGGGTTCCGGTCAGCCGGAAATAACGCCTGTTGGAACCGGATGAGGGTAATTCTACAATCTCTTCGGGTACTTCTCCGAGATAGGTTTGATATAGGTTCTGTAAATCCTCTGTAATCATAATCATATTTTGGAACAAAGATATATATTATTCTCCCTTTCTTGGCTGATTTGCAAAGAAAGTTAATGCTTTAGTTCCAAATTATGAGAAAATTACTTGTTTTTACTCTTTCATCCGTATCAGTGCATTTGAAATGATAGCAGTCACTCCGCCTGTTGTAATGCCGGATGAGAAAATATTCTTTATTGATTCCGGAAATTGACATAGTATTTCAGGAACCATTTCTACACTTAAACCTAAAGCGAAACTAAGTGCGATGACTAATGTTGCTTTCCGGTTGATCTTCTGTGCTGCGATAATGCGAATGCCTGCTGAAGCTACTGTTCCGAACATCAGTAAAGTAGCGCCTCCCAATACAGGTTCGGGCATTAGGGAGAAAATTAATCCTACACTGGGAAATAATCCTAATAGAATAAGAAAACCTGCAATGTAATAGCCTACATATCGGCTGGCTACTCCTGTCAGTTGTATCATACCGTTATTTTGCGCGAAAACGGAGTTTGGAAAAGAGTTGAGAATACCTGCCAGCATCGAATTGAATCCGTCTGCCAAAATTCCTCCTGAAGCACGTTTGATGAATGTTTTTCCTTCTACAGGTTCTCCTGATATCAGTGAATTGGCAGTAATGTCTCCATAGGCTTCTATGGCTGTTATCAAAAATACTAACCCCAAAGCTATGAATGCGGAGAAGTCGAAATCCAGTCCGTATTTGAATGGGAGGGGAATATTGAAACCACCAAAACTTTGTACTGCCGAGAAATCAATTCTACCGAGACCCCAGGCAACTAAATATCCTATAATCAAACCGATAACGATGGAACTCATGCGTAGGTAGCGGTTGGAACTTCTATTAAAAAGGATGATGAGGATAAGTACTAGCAGAGCTAGACCTAGATTCTCAAAACTTCCGAAAGTGCCGTTGCTTTGAGCAGAGACACCCCCGCCACAAGCTGTGATACCTACTTTTATCAGGCTCATTCCAATCAAAGTGACTACAATGCCCGATACCAGAGGGGTGATTATTTTGCGGGTATATTTTAAGATGCGGCTGATGACCATCTCTACAGATGATGCCACGATGCAAGTGCCGAAAATCAGTGGAAGTCCGCCCAGCATACCTGCCGAGATGATGGGACCGATAAATGAAAAACTGGTTCCTTGGATACATAAGAGACCGGTGCCGATGCCTCCTATCCGTCTGCATTGGATAAAGGTAGAAATACCTGAGGCAAAGAGAGACATGGATACTAGGAAACTGGTGGTTTCCAAATCCAGTTTTAATGCTCCAGCGATGATAAGAGGCGGAGTGATGATGGCTACAAAAATAGCAAGTAAATGCTGTATGGCAGCAAAAATGGCCTCTCGTACAGGGGGGCGGTCGTTCAATCCGTAAATCAGTCCGGTATTGGATTGGGCGGTTTGAGATTCCTGCATGGGGTTATCTTATTTTGATTTCACAATTGTCCAGACTTTCAATGATGGCCAATGATTCTACGCGGATACCTGCATTACGCAAATAATCTCCGCCATGTTGGAATGCTTTTTCGATGATGAATCCCATTCCGGACAGTTCGGCTCCGGCTTTTTCTACCAAATCGATGATACCCTTGGCTGCATTGCCGTTGGCGAGAAAGTCGTCAATAAAAAGAACACGGTCTCCTTTGGACAGGAAATCTTTGCTGACACATACATCATAAGAACGGTCTTTAGTAAATGAATATACACTGGTGGTGAGCATATTTTCCATTGTGACGGGTTTCTTTTTCTTGGCGAAGACAACTGGAAGTTCCAGTAAGTAGCCTACCATGATGGCGGGAGCTATACCACTGGCTTCGATGGTCATAACTTTATTGATATTGGTAGAGGCGAAACGGCGTACAAATTCTACAGCAATGGATTTCATGAGGATAGGATCCATTTGGTGATTGATGAAATTGTCTACTTTCAGTATTCCTCCTTCGAAACATTTTCCGTCCCGTAAAATGCGTTCTTTTAATGCTTTCATTCAAACTGTATTTTATAAATGAGTCGCAAAAGTACGTATTTTGCTGCATTATGCCAAACGTTTGTACAACTATCTCTACAGAAGCCTATTTACTTAATGATCAGGAAAGCCGGAATAAATAAGCCTGTGGAAGCATAAGCTGGTGTGGATTAAAGAATGTTTATTTCCACAAACTTTAGTTTATATATTTGGTATGTACTTCTTTTCTTGATAATTTAGTTCTCAATATAATTTTCTTAGTTTAGTATTCTTACTTGGCGAAGATATTCTAATGGGAGGAAATGACTGAATATGATGTATATTTTTCTTGTCTTTTATGATATCTGTCGGTAGGTAAACATTTAAATTTAACCATTATGAAAAAGATATTTTTATCACTTGTATTCCTTTTTGGTGTAGGAACTTTTGTCATGGCTGATGATACCATGAAAGTAAAGAATGATACAGTTGCCGTTGAAGACGGATTTAAAAACATAGACCTGAAAGAGGTTCCTCAATCTGTTAAAGATGCCATAGCCAAAAAATATCCCGAATCAACTCTTAAAAGTGCTTCTCTTTCTCTGAAAGAAGAAGGGGTGAAGGCATATAGAATAATATATGTAACCAAGGAAGGGGTTGAAAATAGTATTCTTATTAATATAAAGACGGCTCCTGCTAAAACGGCTCCTGCTACAAAGTAGTTTGACAGGTAGTATAGAATTGAATGTTTTATTAATATATTGAAAGCCACCTTGCTATGGTGGCTTTTTTTGATGGGATAAGTTTTTTTCCTGTCGGATTTAGATTTTATATGTATCAAAGAACAGGTTGAATTTGTAAGAAATAGGCTATATGCTTATATTTGAACATAGTTTAAAATCAAGTTTATAATCAAATAGAAAAAGTATGAAAAGACAATTATTTACAGTGTTAGTGTGCATGACGGTGTTTGCTGTTACATCTTGTGGCGAAAAGAAAGGAAAGGATAAATTCGAGGAGCGTATAGAAAAAGCCAAAGAATCGGTTGAAGATGTGGTGGATGATGCCAAAGATCAAATTGAGGATAAAGCCGATGAGGTTGGGGAAACCTTGGATAAAGCTAAAAGCAAGATAGAAAAAGCCAAAAAGAAACTTGATAAGGCTAATAGAGATTGAGAAAAATTGATTATGGATGAATGGAAAGAGATTGTCGGCTGATTTATATTAAACCAGCCGACTTAATTTATATTTCTAGACCTTTGTTCACCATTTGTTATAATGGATATTTTCGGTCTTGAATTTGTCTTTAGCTTCTTCCCGATGTTGCGGATAACCTACCGGAATCAAATTGAAAGGAATGATATGGTCTGGTAAAGACAAGACTGACCTAACCTTTGCAATGCGGTCGTTCTCCGGATAGACCGCAGTCCATACCGCTCCCAACCCCATTGATTCTGCTGCCAGCAACAGATTTTCGGATGCGGCAGAGCAGTCCAGCATCCAGTACCTATCTGTTTCTCCGTTCAGGGCTTTGCTTAAATCACCACAAACCACGATGGCTAGCGGAGCCTGTGCCGTCATTTTGGCATAAGGCAGTTCGGCGGCCAGTTTATCCAATACTTTACGGTCATCCACTACCACGAAAGCCCAGGGCTGCTTGTTTACTGCTGTCGGTGCAGCCATGGCAGCTTTTACTAATAAATCCACTTTTTCTTTTTCTATCGGTTGGGGTGTATAGGTCCGGACGCTCTTTCGGGCAAAGATATTTTCTATAGCCGTGTTCTTTCCTGTTTCTTCTTTTTTTGCTTCCATATTGTTACAACCTCCTGTAATTAGTAATGTTATTGAAAGAGTAACAGTTGTCAGAGTTTTAAAGATTGTTGCCGCATTCATTTTTATTATTGATTAATAATTGAGATGGAATTCTACCACAGCTTCAATTCCTTTGCGGAATATATCCAGAGAGAAGTTTTCATTGGGCGAATGGATGGCGTCACTTTCCAATCCGAATCCCATGAGAACGGTCTTTATACCTAGGATTTGTTCAAAATCGCTGATGATAGGAATACTTCCTCCACGGCGTACGGCAAGTGGTTTTCCGAATGCCTTAGCAAAGCCTTTTTCGGCAGCCTGGTAAGCGGGCAAGGTGATGGGGCATACATATCCTTCGCCTCCGTGCATCGGGGTTACTTTTACTTGTACATATTCCGGAGCGATAGACTGGATATAGTCCACAAACAATTGGGAAATTACAGCGTGGTTTTGATGTGGAACCAGTCGGCACGATACCTTGGCATATGCTTTTGAGGGAAGTACTGTTTTTGAACCTTCGCCTGTATATCCGCCCCAGATGCCACAAATGTCAAAAGAGGGACGGCAGCTGTTACGTTCTAAAGTAGAATATCCTTTTCACCTTTCAGTGCTTTTACACCGATGGCTTCCATGTATTTTTTCGTCGAAAGGAATTTGTGCAATCATCTCACGTTCGGCTGCCGGTACTTCCTCTACATCGTCATAGAAATGGGGGATAGTGATGTGTCCGTCTTCGCCAATGACTTGGGCTAACATACTGCACAGGGTATTGATAGGATTGGCTACCGCTCCGCCGAAGTGTCCGGAATGAAGGTCACGGTTCGGACCGGTCACTTCTATTTCCCAATAAGCCAGTCCTCGTAAACCTGTGGTCAGAGAGGGAAGATCCGCGCCTAGCATACTGGTATCCGAAACAAGAATTACATCGGCTTTCAGCAATTCCTTATGTTCTTTGATGAAGGTATTCAGACTGGGAGAACCTATTTCTTCTTCACCTTCGAAAATAAATTTCACATTGTGTTTCAGCAGTCCGTTTTTTACTACGTATTCGAATGCTTTTACTTGGATCATGGCTTGTCCTTTATCATCGTCAGCTCCACGTGCCCAAATGTGTCCGTCACGAATTTCAGGTTCAAAAGGCTGGCTTTTCCACAGGTCCAACGGCTCGGCAGGCATTACGTCATAGTGGGCATAAATCAATAGGGTAGGAGCATCATTGCTTACATGCTTTTGTGCAAATACCAATGGATTGCCTTGTGAGGGCATTACCATGGCTTCGTCTGCTCCGGCTGCCAACAAAAGTTCTTTCCAACGTAAGGCACAGGCCAGCATATCGTCTTTATGTTCGGGTAAAGCACTGATACTGGGAATACGGATGAGGCTGAAAAGTTCCTCCATGAAGCGCGCTTCATTTTCTTTAATGTATTGTTTTATTTCCATAATTGAATGATTCTTATAGTTGTGTAGTTCTGTCTATCAGATAATAATCCAAAATGGTCATGGCAGCCATGGCTTCTACAATGGGGACGGCACGCGGCAGTACGCAGGCATCATGACGCCCTTTGGCTTTCATGGTCGTGTCTGTGCCGTTGATATTTACTGTATGTTGCTCCATCAGAATTGTGGCAACTGGCTTGAATGCCACACGGAAGTAAATGTCTTGCCCGTTGCTGATGCCTCCTTGTATTCCTCCGGAATAATTACTTTTTGTTTCTACTCTTCCGTTATTATTATAAAATACATCATTCTGCTCACTGCCTTTTAGCTCCATGGAGTCAAAACCTTGTCCGTAAGAGAAACCTTTTACGGCATTGATACTTAACATGGCATTTCCTAGTGCGGCATGTAACTTACCGAATACGGGTTGCCCTAGTCCGATAGGGCATCCTTTGATGACGCAACTCACTACCCCGCCTATTGTATCGCCTTCTCCTTTGATTTTCCAGATAAGTTCTGCCATTTCCTTGGCTTTCTCCGGATCGGGACAACGCACATCGTTTGTTTCTATCAAGTCGAGGTTATAGCTTTGTAATCTTTATCAAGTTTGACAGGTCCTACCTGTGAGGTATAAGCTGTGACACTGATTCCTAGTTGTTTCAATGCCAATTTGGCTAAAGCTCCTGCTACTACACGTGAAATGGTTTCTCGTGCTGATGAACGTCCCCCGCCACGGTAGTCACGGATTCCGTATTTTTGCATATAAGTATAATCTGCGTGTGAAGGGCGGAACAGATTCTTGATATTCTCGTAGTCGTTTGAATGTTGGTTCTTGTTCCATACCACAAATCCGATGGGGCAGCCGGTGGACTTGCCTTCGAATATACCTGAAAGGAATTCCACTGTATCAGGCTCCTTGCGGCTGGTGGTAAGTAATGACTGTCCGGGACGGCGGCGGTTCAGTTCCTGCTGAACGAAATCCATATCAATCTTAATACCGGCAGGGAAGCCGTCAATGACGCCGCCTACTCCCGGTCCATGGGATTCACCGAAACTGGTTAACCGGAAAATATTACCAAATGAATTGAACATATTGCTTGTAGTTTTAAAAGTTTCTTTCCGTAAAGATAATGATTTTAGGGATAATATACTTGATTGTTGCTGAAAAATTAGCAGAATGGATAAAAATGGGGTACGGATTGTATGAATTTTACAGTTTTTCTTATTCCAAACTGTAAAATTCATACAATCCGTACCCGGAAACTGTTTCTTAAGGATGGAAACAGGTATCTTTTACGAGTTAGAATTCTACCTTAGGTGCTTTATCGGCTCCTTCCTCAGATTCAAAATATGGGCGTTTGTTAAATCCGAACATGCCAGCAAGCAAGTTACGGGGGAAAGTACGGATGGCTGTGTTATATGCCCGTGCTGTGTCATTGAATCTTTTGCGTTCTACACTGATCCGGTTTTCTGTACCTTCCAATTGTGCTTGCAACTCTTTGAAGTTCTCATTGGCTTTCAAGTCGGGATAAGCTTCGGTGATAGCGAGCAGGCGGCTCAATGCACTACCTACTTCGCCTTGTGCCTTTTGATAGGCCTGCATTTTTTCGGGAGTCAGGTCATCGGCGCTGATCTGCATCTGAGTGGCTTTGCTACGGGCGTCTACTACGGCTTGAAAAGTTTCTTTTTCGTGTGAGGCGTATCCCTTTACTGTATTTACCAGGTTGGGTATTAAATCAGAACGGCGTTGGTACTGGTTTTCTACATTGCTCCACGCTGTGCTGACAGATTCATCCATTTTTACCATACCATTATAAGAGGTTATTCCCCAAATGGCAATTAATACAATGACTACTATTACAATAATCGTTGACTTTTTCATATGTATATACTATTAAAATTATGAATATTCTTGTTCTTAAAAACGGCTTCCGGCTCCTCCGCCTCCAAAGCTTCCACCTCCGAAACTTCCTCCGCTAAATCCGCCTCCACTTCCACCGTGGCCACCAAAAAATCCTCCTCCCATTCCGCCTATGAACGGCCCTCCTCCTCGGGGGCCTTTGTAATTTTCATCTCTCGACCGTTCTTTCCGTCTGAGGATATGTCCGCAATTTCTGCATTTATATACTACTTCTTCAGTCTTTGTTCCGTTACTTCGGTCTATAACTTTGGAGGAAAGACGTTGCAGTTTGTGTTTTTTGCAATGGGGGCAGCGTGTTTTACGCCAGTTTGCATACAATCCGATGCCAATAAATCCTCCAAAAATCACAAAAAAGATGATAATGAATTCCAAGGGATCATCTTCGCTTTCGTCATTGCCGATATTTTCCATGGAACCGTCCAGGTAGCCGTTTACAGCCCGTATTCCTGCTACCATTCCGGCGTTCCAGTTATTGTCCTTGAAATAGGGCAGCATATAGCGGTTCTGAATCCGTTTGCAGATGGCATCCGGCAATATCCCTTCAAGGCCATATCCGGTAGCGAATTGCACACACCGCTCGTCGGTGGAAAGCAAGATGACCAATCCATTGTCACGTTCCTTTTGTCCTACGCCCGTTTCCTGTCCCAGCCGGTGGGCAAAATCAAAACAATCACCTCCCTCTATGCCTGTTACCGCTACCACTAATGTCTGTATACCTGTTTTTTGCTCTAAAGCGTAGAGGATGCTGTCCATAGTGGTGACAGCGGTGGATGAAAGGATACTGTCGGGATTGCTGACGTAGCGGGTACGGTTTTGCAAATGTACCATCGGTATGTCTTTTATGGCATATTCTTTGGCTTGAAGCTGGACGGAGCCTAGAAGCATGAAAAAAGTAAGTAAAAATGTCAATTTTCTCATTGGATGTATTTGTCTACAAATGCTTTTACTTTTTGGGTATATTCTTCAGTATTGAACAGATAGGAATGTGCATGGTCTGCTTCCGGAACTATCCATAATGCTTTGGGCTGAGGTTTTGCCTCATACAATTTGTACATCATCCATGTGGGTACGTAGTCATCTTTATCACCATGGATAAAGAACATGGGCAGATGGCATCGGGCTACCTGTTTCAATGCGGATGCTTCTTTGAACCCCCATCCATATTCCAGCTGGCATAACCAGTCGGCGGTGTACATTAACGGGAATTGAGGCAAGCCGAATTGTTCTTTCAGTTCTTTGGAAAATTGGTCCCATACGCTGGTATATCCGCAGTCCTCAACAAAACATTTCACATAGTCGGGCTGCAGTTCGCCCGAAACCATCATAGTGGTGGCTGCACCCATCGAGATTCCATGTACTACCATGCTGGTGCTGTCACCGTAAATTCGATTGGCAACCTCCATCCATTGTGTTACATCTTTGCGGTCTAACCATCCCATTTGTATGGCATTTCCACCGCTCAGGCCAGTGTCGCGTAAATCTGGTAGGAGGATGTTGAAATCCAGTTTTTTATTGTATAGATAACCTATCATCATCATGCGGATGGCATTGTCTGTATACCCGTGTACTATAACTGCGGTTTTGGCTGTCGGGCGGCTGGAAGCCACATAGTAAGCATGCAGTTTTACGTGGTCGGGAGAATAGATAAAGGTATCCTTCAGTGCTTGGTTCTGTTTCAGACTATCTATCCACGGTTTTAGATAGGGGTAAGTCTTAAACATATATTGCCAGGAACTTTCCAAATTCTTTCCTCTGTTTTCAGGGCGTAAGGAATAGTTCAGCATATATTGACTGCCTCCAAGTAGGATTATAATAAGCAGAACGAATATACTACTCGTTCCAATAATCATTTTTTTTCTTTTCATACCTTAACTATTTGTTCCATATATCCCATGCACCAAAGGCTTGTAATAAGAGCATTTCTAAACCGTTTTTGGTAATTGCCCCTTTGTCTGCCCCCTTTTTCATAAAAAGAGTAGTGTCAGGATTATATAACAAATCATAAAGCAAATGGTTGGGTGTGAGATATTGGTATGGAATATTGGGATATTCATCGGCACGGGGATACATACCTACAGGAGTACAGTTGACAACTACTTTATACTCATCCATGATTTCGGGAGTGAGCTGATCGTAAGTCAGCATTTCTTCACGCAGGTTCCGTGATACGAATTTGCATTCCAAACCTAATTTTTTCAGTCCGTAAGCAATCGCTTTCGAGGCCCCTCCTGTTCCTAGGATCAGAGCTTTTTTGTGCTGGGGTTCCAGCAAGGGTTCGATAGATTGAGTGAAGCCAATCACATCGGAATTATAGCCTATCAGCCTGGTCTTACCTTTTTGGCGGACAATTTTGATTACATTGACGGCTCCGATGGCTGCCGCATCTTTATCCAGTTCGTCCAAATAAGAGATGACTTGTTCTTTATAAGGTATAGTGACATTGAGCCCTACTAAATCAGGATTAGCCAATAGCACAGAAGGCAGTTCTTTGATGGATGGGATTTCGAAGTTTACATATTCGGCATCAATGTTTTCCGAATGAAACTTTTCATTGAAAAGTTCTTTGAGAACGAGTGTCCTAACGGATAACCTATCAAACCATATTTTTTCATAAAACTCTATACTTTAAATTATTTCGTTGCTAAATAAAGCGTACAGATACCTAGTGTCAACCGCTTGAAACTCACCTGGTTGAATCCGGCTTTACGGATAATGTCTGTCATTATTTCGCCTTGTGGAAAGGCTTTGATGGACTGCGGCAGGTAAGTGTAGGCACTACGGTCTTTAGAGAGTAGCTTGCCCAAAGTGGGGATGACTATTTTAGAATAGACAGCATATAGCTGTTTCATGGGGAACCAGTCGGGTTCGGAGAGTTCCAAAATGACTAGTTTTCCGTTGTCTTTCAGTACGCGGTGCATTTCGCGGAGTCCTTTGTCAAGGTCTTCGAAATTGCGTACACCGAATGCTACGGTAATAGCGTCAAAGCGTTTGTCGGGAAAGGTGAGTGCTGTACAGTCTTCCTTAGCGAAAGAGATGCGGCTGTCCAGTCCGGCGGCTTTTACTTTTTCACGTCCCACATTCATCATGCCTTCGGATATATCGGTACCTATCAGCTCTTGGGGGTGAAGTGTCTGACAGGCTTGAATGGCAAAATCGCCCGTTCCGGTGGCTACATCCATTATGTGTTGCGGGTGAAAAGGTTCCAGCCAGTTAATGGCTTTGCGGCGCCAGCTTTTGTCAATGTTCCATGAAAGGGCATGATTCAACTGGTCGTAAGCAGGGGCAATGTTGTCGAACATTTTCTCTACTTGGACGCTTTTCTTTTCGTCAGCGTTGTAGGGCTTGATTTTTTCTTGTGGGTAGTTCATGTTTAATTAAAATTGAAAATTAAAGATTAAAAGGAGAGGATGGAGGATAGATTCCTGTACCTGTCTTTTAATCTTTAATTTTTCATTTTTATTTATTTCAAGTATTCGGTTACGTTCTTTCTATACGTGCGGCGATATTTTCAGTGTCTGCTTTCACAAATTTTTCGCCGGTGATGTGTTCGAACAGTTCCATGTAGCGTTCGCTGATAGAATTAACGATTTCCGGGGTCATTTCGGGAACTTGTTGTCCTTCTTTGCCTTGGAAACCATTTTCCATCAACCATTCGCGTACGAATTCTTTAGAAAGTTGTTTTTGAGGTTCGCCTTTTGCAAAGAGTTCTTCATAACCTTCCAAGTAGAAATAACGGCTTGAATCCGGAGTGTGGATCTCATCCATCAGATAAATAGTGCCGTTGTGTTTACCGAATTCGTATTTGGTATCTACCAGGATCAGTCCGCGTTCTGCAGCGATTTCAGTACCGCGTTTGAACCAATGTATACTTTTCAATATTTCGTATTCTTCAGGTGGCCAGACCTTGTTTCAAATTTCTTCCTTAGAGATGTCTTCGTCATGCAGGCCCATTTCGGCTTTAGTGGTTGGGAGTAATGATTGGTTCGGGGAAATTTCTGGTTTCTTTCATTCCTTCGGGAAGTTTTACACCACAGATTTCACGAACGCCGTTTTTGTAAGCACGCCATGCGCTACCGCACAGGTAACCACGGACAATCATTTCCACAGGAAAACCTTGACACATAACTCCTACGGTAACCATAGGATCTGGAGTCGCCATTTTCCAGTTGGGCAGATGTCGGTAGTTGCATC